>ENA-OUOG01000001-OUOG01000001.1-marine-metagenome-genome-assembly--contig:-NODE-1-length-283903-cov-7.339687_pt1 | contig 283903 bp, 270 predicted proteins | sample MGYA00248635_ERZ508505 | MGnify/ENA primary metagenome ERZ508505 (study PRJEB26176, sample SAMN06267871) | marine metagenome | isolation source: Saanich Inlet, British Columbia, Canada | place: Pacific... | reverse complement strand
GTCATGTTCGTCATGTTCGTCATGTTCGTCATGTTCGTCATGTTCGTCATGTTCGTCATGTTCGTCATGTTCGTCATGTTCGTCATGTTCGCCTTGGTTTTCAAACAGGGCCCCTTTGCGAAATGATAATTGAACCACGCCCGCTTGTTCGCCTAAGGCCACCGCGATAGGCGCCTGTGCAAGAGAGGCTTGCGCCTTTTCCAACCAAGGGGTTAACCCTTCACCAATCCAAAAAATAATATCAGCCTGTCCAAGGTCGCGCCTTTGCGAAGGGCGTAGCGCGAAATTATGCGGAGAATCATTGCCACGCAGCAGAAGCTTTGGCGTGCCTACGCCCTGCATCACGCTGCTGACAAGGCTGAAAACTGGTGGGATATCCACGACGATATTTGGCACATCTGCCCGCACTCCGCTAGCGCTGACAAGCAGAGCGGTGGCTAAAATTGGTAATCGGCGCATAGGAGTCTTTCTTTGTAATATTATAACATCGTTCACTCTTTATTTGTTACAGAATAACATATCAAGAGGAATTGGCATTGGAATGCGCAAATTACTTTAGTACACAGGCAGGATGAATTTAGGATTCCACAAACACGATCATGCCGCCTGTATCAGCGAGGGGGTGGCCCGCGCGGATGCGCTTTGCGTTGAAGAGGGCGTTCAATTCACCCCAGTGCGAAAGCGGGTGTTAGAGTTGCTCTTGCAGGCGCATCGGGCGATGGGGGCGTATCAAATACTGGATCAGTTGCGCGAAGATGGCTTTAAGCATCAGCCGCCGGTGGCCTATCGGGCGCTTGATTTTTTGGTGGCGCGCGGCTTTGCGCATAAAATTGAAAAGCTGAACGCCTTTATTGCTTGCGCGCATCTTGGGTTGCACCACTCGCCAGCGTTTTTGATTTGTCGGCGCTGCGCGTCGGTTGCCGAAACGCGCGTGGATGAAACCCGCGGCCCGTTAAGCGATGTGGCGAACTCGGCAGGGTTTGTAATCGAAAAAGCGGTGATCGAAGCCGAAGGAATTTGTCCAAATTGTCTGACTGATCAACCGGAATGAGCTTGATTACGGCAAAAAACCTGAGCGTTGCGTTGAATGGCCGAACGGTTCTGCAAAACGTTGATCTCAGCATTTCATCGGCCGAAATCCTCACTGTTATTGGCCCCAACGGGTCAGGAAAAACCACCTTGCTGCGCAGCCTTATTGGCTCAATAACTCCGCTGAAAGGCGCTTTAACCCGGCAAGCTGGCTTGCGCATTGGCTATGTGCCGCAAAAGCTTCATATCGATGCGACCTTACCGCTGACTGTCAGCCGGTTTATGGCGCTGCCACGCCGGGTGCCGGCCAAAGATCTTGAGGCGGCGGCGGCGCAGGCGGGGCTGGGGCATGTTTCGCAGGCGCAGTTATCACAGCTGTCTGGTGGACAATTTCAGCGCGTTTTATTGGCGCGCGCGCTGTTATGCCGCCCGCAGCTGTTAATTTTGGATGAGCCGACGCAAGGTTTGGATCATTCTGGAGCAGCTGCTTTTTATCGGCAAATAGAAACGGTGCGGCAAAATACTGGCTGCGCAGTGCTGTTGGTGAGCCATGATTTGCACGTTGTGATGGCGGCCTCTGATCGGGTGATTTGTTTGAACGGGCATGTCTGCTGCCAAGGAAGCCCAGAGCAGGTTGCCTCGAGCCCTGAATATCAAACGCTTTTTGGGGCCTCAACAGATGGTGCGATGGCGCTTTACCGCCATGAGCACGACCATGACCATGACGATCACCACGATCATCACCATAATGATCACCCGCGCGGGCCGGTTGCGACAGTTACGGGGCCAAAGGTTGCGCCCGATGCCAATGCCAAAGAGCTGGCCTGATGGAGATGTTTGACGCCTTTTTGGTAAGGGCGATCTTGGCGGGTGTGGCATTGTCTTTGGCGGCTGCGCCGCTTGGCTGTTTTGTGGTTTGGCGGCGGATGGCGTATTTCGGCGATGCCACAGCGCATGCCTCAATCTTGGGTGTGGCCCTGTCTTTGGCGTTTGCACTGCCGGTGTTTATTGGCGTTTTGCTGATTGCGCTTGCAATGGCGCTGGCGATTTCTGCGCTGCAGGCCCGCGGTCAAACATTAGATACGTTACTTGGGGTGATGGCGCATTCAACGTTGGCTTTGGGCTTGGTGACGGTGTCGTTTTTCTCGGATGTGCGGATCGATCTGATGGCCTATCTTTTCGGGGATATTCTATCGGTTGCTTGGTCCGATTTTCTGTGGATCGGCCTTGGTCTTTTCCTCGTGGTCGGGTTGCTTGGGTGGCGCTGGTCGGCCTTGCTGACCTGCACTTTGAACCGCGATTTGGCGCAGGCTGAAGGGATTAACCCCAAACGTGAGCAATTGGTATTGACCCTGGCCTTGGCCCTTATTGTGGCGTTGGGCATTCAAATTGTCGGAGCCATCCTCATCGCGGCTTTGTTGATTATTCCAGCAGCTGCGGCGCGTAATTTTGCAAATACACCTGAAGCGATGGCCTTGATCGCGGCGGCGTTTGGTGCTTGTGCAACGCTTGGCGGTCTTGCGGCCTCATTGCATTGGGATACACCAACCGGCCCCAGCATTATTTGCTGTGCGGCGGCGTTGTTCTTTACATCAACATTGCTAGGCGCCTTGCGCGGGCGTGGTTTGTCTTAAGTAACGCCGCGCATCGCGCTGTTATTGATCCGCAGGGCTTTCGTTTGTCGTGGCAGGGCCCATCCGGTTGAACACATCCAGATCACGTATGGTGATCGCACCGGATAAGATGATCGATGTAATCACGGCCCAAAGCACCGCGGCGATCGCTGTGGTAATCCAAGCCTTCTTTTTCAAATTGTGATCTTCCGGCGCTCCGGCATGCGTGCCTGGCACGACCGTGCCAACATCGCCCTGCGTTTTGAGGCGAATGGGGATCACAACCAGAAAGGTTAAAAACCACAGAACGGCAAAGAGAACCAGCGCAGAGGTTATAGACATATTCGGTTTCCTATTCGCTACACTTGTTCAAGTTCAATCAAGGTGCCGTTGAAGTCCTTGGGATGTAAAAACAGCACAGGTTTTCCATGCGCGCCGATTTTTGGCTCGCCTTTGCCCAAAACCCGGCTGCCAGCCTCAATAAGTTGGTCGCGGGCTTTTCTAATATCGTCCACCTCATAACAGATATGGTGGATTCCGCCGCTTGGGTTTTTATCAAGAAAGCTTTGAATAGGGCTGGTTTCCCCCAAAGGATAAAGCAGCTCGATCTTGGTGTTTGGCAGCGTGATGAATACCACGGTGACGCCATGATCAGGCTCATCTTGGGCGGGGCCAACCTCAGCCCCTAGGGTGCTGCGATATTGCTCTGCAGCGCGTTCTAAGTCGGGGACGGCGATGGCCACATGATTGAGGCGTCCGATCATCTGAGCTCTCCTATCGATTGCGCAACCTTATGCGCTGAGAGTGGCGGCGGTGCAAGAGCCGCCCGCGCGTTCTAACTTGAATTAACCGCTTATTAGCCACCCTGAGGCAGGATGGTTTCAGAATCGCAGGAGGCGTGCATGAATTCATTGGATCTGGTAGAACTGACGCCAATGGGGCGCAACACTCGGCCCTTAATCGGAAAAACAGTTCTGATTGTCGAAGATAGCCGTTTTATCTGTGAAGCGGCGCGTTTGATGTGTTTGCACAGCGGTGCGCGATTGCGCCGCGCGGATAGTTTGGCGGCGGCGCGCCGGCATTTGAACGTTTACTTCCCCACAATCGTCATTATCGACGTTGGTTTGCCGGATGGATCCGGCCTTCAGTTGATATCAGAATTGGCGGGCGCATCTCCGCGCATTGGTGTGATTTTGGGCACCAGCGGGGATGATCTGATGCATCATCAAAGCTTGCAAGCGGGCGCGGATGGATTTCTTGCAAAACCTTTTGAAAACCTCTCTTGCTTTCAATCAACGATTTTGCAGCTTTTGCCCATCGAGCAGAAACCCAAAGGCCCGATTGTTCTGCAAGATGCGCCGGTCACGCCTGATTTGATTACCTTTCGCGATGATTTAGTGCAGGCGCTGATCAGTTTGAAAGATTACCCCTCTGCCAAGGAAGAAGGCTTTATCCGCAGTTTTTTAGCAGGGGTGTGCGCGGCCAGCGGCGATGATTTTATGCGAGAGGCCATAAAAACCGGCGATATTGATCAGCTCTGCGCAAAAATTGAACACCGCATTGGCCAGATCGCAATTCTATAAACCACGATTGTTAACATCGTGCGCTGCATATTGATGGCGCTTCTGCCGCTTTAGTCTTGCGGGATGACTCGCAGGTTCAACTCCATCAATTGATCTGCCATCGGCTGACTTGGCGCGTCCATCATAAGGTCTTCGGCGCGTTGGTTCATGGGGAACATGATCACTTCGCGGATATTTGCCTCATCGGCCAGCAGCATCACGATACGGTCAATCCCGGCGGCGCATCCACCATGCGGCGGTGCGCCAAATTGGAACGCGTTGACCATGCCGCCAAATCTTTTGCGCACTTCGCTTTCATCATAGCCGGCGATTTCAAAGGCTTTGAACATGATTTCGGGTTTGTGGTTTCGGATCGCGCCAGAAACCAATTCATACCCGTTGCAAGACAGATCATATTGGTAGCCCAAAACCGCAAGAGGATCACCTTCAAGCGCCTCCATACCGCCTTGCGGCATCGAAAATGGATTATGTTCAAAATCGATTTTACCGGTTTCCGCATCCTGTTCGTAAATCGGAAAATCAACAATCCAAGCAAAGGCGAAGCGATTTTTGTCGGTTAGATTAAGCTCTTCGCCAATTACGTTGCGGGCGCGGCCGGCAACCGCCTCAAAGGCTTTTGGTTTTCCGCCCAAGAAAAACGCAGCATCCCCCACATCCAGGCCAAGCTGCTGCCGGATCGCTTCTGTGCGCTCTGGCCCGATATTTTTGGCCAAAGGCCCCGCCGCTTCCATGCCGTTTTCGCCGCTGCGCCAGAAAATATAGCCCATGCCAGGCAAGCCTTCTTTTTGCGCAAACGCATTCATTCGATCACAAAACTTGCGGCTGCCGCCCCCGGGTGCGGGGATGGCGCGAATTTCAGTGCCCTCTTGTTCCAATAATTTTGCAAAAATTGCAAAGCCCGACCCGCGGAAATGATCAGAAACGCGCTGCATTTTGATCGGGTTGCGCAGATCTGGCTTATCCGAGCCATACCAAAGCGCTGCATCGCGATAAGAGATTTGAGGCCAATCGGCATCGACCGTGCGCCCGCCGCCAAAATCTTCAAAAACCGAACGTAAAACAGGTTGAATCGTGTCAAACACATCCTGTTGCGTGACAAATGACATCTCAAGATCAAGTTGATAAAAATCAGTTGGAGAGCGATCCGCCCGCGGATCTTCATCGCGAAAGCAGGGGGCAATTTGAAAATATTTGTCAAAGCCCGAGACCATGATCAGTTGTTTGAACTGTTGGGGCGCCTGCGGCAATGCATAGAACTTGCCCGGGTGCAGTCGGCTTGGCACCAGAAAATCGCGCGCGCCTTCCGGGCTTGAGGCTGTGATGATCGGGGTTTGATATTCGCGGAAATTACGGTCCCACATTTTGCGTCGGATACTGGCCACCACGTCTGAGCGCAGCTTCATATTGTCTTGCAACTTTTGACGGCGCAGATCCAAATAGCGGTAGCGCAGGCGCGTTTCTTCAGGATAATCTTGCTCGCCAAAGACCATCAGCGGCAGCTCTTCAGCTTGCCCCAAAACTTCCAGATCGCGAATAAATACCTCAACCTCACCCGTTGGAATTTTGGCGTTGATCAGACTTTCATCGCGCAGCATGACATTGCCATCAATGCGGATACACCATTCGCTGCGCAGCTTTTCAATTTCTGCAAACACGGGGCTGTCCGGGTCCGCCATCACCTGCGTGATGCCATAATGATCGCGCAGATCGATAAACAGCAACCCACCATGATCACGCACGCGGTGCACCCAGCCTGAAAGACGTACGGTCTCTCCGACATTTGATTTATTCAGGTCGGCGCATGTATGGCTGCGATAGACGTGCATGGCTTTGGCCTTTCCAAGCAAAGATCAATTCTTGTGCCGATACACAGGGTTGTGGGGCTGATGTCAAGTCATCCCAGAAGCAGTTTGCCTTTGATTTCGCCTCTAAGCGCGTTGCCAAGCCAAAACGACTGGCAATTTTCCAAATCTTTAGCGGTGATTATTTTTGCCCGCACTTGACGTTTTGCCAGTTTGCGGGCTCGTAACACGCCGGGCAAGCACCCGCTGCTGATTGGGGGCGTCACCCATTCTCCGGTTTTAAGCTGCAGAAAAACATTGGTGATCGTGCCCTCACAGAGATGATTTTTTTCGTTGAAAAAGATCATCTCATCGATATGGGGTGGCAGCGCAGCGCGAGCGTCATCATAGATCTGGCGTTGGGTGGTTTTATGGCGCAGCCAGGGATCATAGGAAGTTAACCGCTGCGCGCTGATGGCAACCTGCCATTCGGGCTGCGTGGGGGCAAGCGGCGCCTGGGTTATTTCAACGGCTCCGGCTTGGTCAATGGTAAGCCTGCATCGCAAGACTTTGGTGGTTTTGATTGTTTGAAGTTTTTCGGTGATGAAGCCGCGCTGAAAAACAAACCCCAATTTTTGCGCGCTTAGGCACATGCGGTCTAAATGCCGTTTTATATCCACCGCCCCGCGCTGCGGATCAATCCGCAGGGTTTCAATCAATCGGCAGTTTTTTGGAATGTGGTTGCGAAGCGGGCTTTCCACAGAGCTTCCTCATATTCTGAGGCGGCATCGCTGTCATAGACCACGCCGCCGCCAACGTTTAATTGAACGCTTTGGTTATCGATCATCAGGCTGCGGATCGCAACGTTGAACTCAGAGCTGCCATCCGGCGCGGCCCAGCCGATCGTGCCACAATAAATTTCACGCGGCTCGGGCTCCAAATCCCGCAAAATTTGCATCGCCCGCAATTTTGGCGCACCGGTGATAGAGCCACACGGAAACAACGCCTTGAAAATATCAGACAGTGTTTGGTCTTTGCGCAATTGACCCAAAACTTGCGAGGTCATCTGATGAACGGTGGCATAGGTTTCCACGCGATAAAGCGAAGGCACTTTCACCGATCCTGCCTCGCAAATGCGCGAAATATCATTGCGCAGAAGGTCTACAATCATCAGGTTTTCTGCGCGATTTTTCGGGTCAGATTGCAGATAGTTTAGCCGTTTCTGGTCTTCAGGTTTCGTGATGCCGCGCGGCTGTGTGCCTTTCATCGGGCGGGTTTCGATCTGCCCTGACGCGTCTGTGCGAAAAAATAATTCTGGAGACCGCGATATGATCGCCCGGCCATCCTCTTGTTCGACCAAGGCGCCGTGTTTTACCGCTTGGTAAGCGCTGAGATCGTCAAACAAACGCGCAACCGATCCTTGGAATTCCGCTGTTAGCCCGAAGGTAAGATTGGCCTGATAAATATCCCCCGCAGCGATATAATGTTGGATGGTGGAAAAGGCCTTTTCATACTCGTCAAACTGCCATTGCGGGGTAAAGGCGCCAAGCTGCGCGGCCCGGTGGGCTGTGGTTGAGACGGGTCGCCGCGCTGTTGGGCCTTTGTAAACGCCAAAACACAGCAAAGGCCATTGCCGCTTTTCCGGCATTGCCGCGTTGAGGCGCGGCTCGAGCGCATAGCCCATTTCATAGCTGGCGTAGCCCGCGATCCAGTGCCCTTGTGAAAGCGCCGCATCCAAAGCTGCCAGCGCGTTTGGCAGCGCTGAGGGGGAGGCAGCGCAAATCACCCTGATCGGGTGGTCAAAACTGCGCGGTTGTTGCGCATCGCCTGTGTCAAACCGAATCTTCATGTCACGTCCGCTGCTATTCTTACGTTCCTCATAGGACCAGTTTACCGAAGAAGACAGACACTTTTACTGCAAATAATGGTATTTTTGCCTAGGCACTTGCACCTTGCAGCGTGATCTCTATAACCCACAACAATTTGCCGCGTCTTGCTTGGCAGCGCTCGGCTGTTTCGCCGCTTTATCAAAGGTTTTATAATGCCCAAAAGAACCGATATTTCATCGATCATGATCATCGGAGCCGGTCCTATTGTTATCGGACAAGCTTGTGAATTTGACTATTCAGGGGCGCAGGCCTGTAAAGCGTTGCGAGAAGAAGGGTATCGGGTGATTTTGGTCAATTCCAATCCGGCCACGATTATGACGGATCCGGGCTTGGCGGATGCCACATATATCGAACCGATCACCCCAGATGTGGTTGCTAAGATAATCGAAAAAGAACGCCCCGACGCGTTATTGCCCACGATGGGTGGGCAAACTGCGTTGAACACATCTTTGGCGCTAGAGGAAATGGGCGTTTTAGACAAATTCAACGTTGAAATGATCGGCGCGAAGCGTGATGCGATTGAAATGGCTGAAGATCGTAAATTATTTCGCGAAGCGATGGATCGGTTGGGGATCGAAAACCCCAAAGCCACGATTATTACCGCGCCGAAAGATGCCGAAGGTAAAACCGATTTGAACGCCGGCGTTCGCATGGCCAATGAGGCCTTGGATGAAATTGGATTGCCCGCGATCATTCGCCCAGCCTTTACGTTGGGCGGAACAGGCGGCGGCGTGGCCTATAACCGCGATGATTTTGAATATTATTGCCGCACGGGCATGGATGCTTCGCCGGTGAACCAGATTTTGGTGGATGAATCGCTTCTGGGTTGGAAAGAATATGAAATGGAAGTGGTTCGCGACACAGCGGATAACGCCATTATCGTTTGTTCGATTGAAAATGTGGATCCGATGGGCGTGCATACGGGCGATTCGATCACCGTAGCGCCAGCGCTGACGTTGACGGATAAAGAATATCAAATCATGCGGAACCATTCGATCGCCGTGTTACGCGAAATTGGGGTGGAGACTGGCGGCTCGAACGTGCAATGGGCGATCAATCCCGAAGATGGCCGCATGGTGGTGATTGAAATGAACCCGCGCGTGTCTCGCTCGTCTGCGCTGGCCTCTAAAGCAACCGGGTTTCCGATTGCAAAAATTGCCGCCAAACTGGCGATTGGCTATACGCTTGACGAGCTGGACAATGATATCACCCGCGTAACGCCTGCAAGCTTTGAGCCGACAATCGATTACGTTGTAACCAAAATTCCACGTTTTGCCTTTGAGAAATTTCCCGGTTCGCAGCCTGCGCTGACCACAGCGATGAAATCTGTCGGAGAAGCGATGGCAATCGGCCGCACGATTCATGAATCGTTGCAAAAAGCGTTGGCGTCTATGGAAACCGGTCTCACCGGTTTTGATGAGGTTGAGATCGAAGGGGCACCCGAAAAAGCTGCGGTTGTGCGCGCGATCAGTTTGCAAACGCCGGATCGGATGCGCACGATTGCGCAAGCGATGCGCCATGGGTTGAGCGATGATGAAATTTTTGCCGTCACCAAATTTGACCCTTGGTTTCTGGCGCGGATCCGCGAAATCGTTGATATGGAAGAGGCCGTGAAGACAAATGGGCTTCCGCAAGATACAGAGGCTCTGCGCGAGTTGAAAATGTTCGGCTTTACCGATGCCCGTCTTGCCCATTTGACGGGGAAGAGCGAAACCGCGATACGCCAGCTGCGCCATGCGAAGGGGGTGACGGCCGTGTTCAAGCGGATTGATACCTGCGCGGCTGAATTTGAAGCCCAAACTCCTTATATGTATTCCACCTATGAAGCCCCGATGATGGGCGATGTGGAATGTGAAGCGCGCCCGACCGAGGCTTCAAAAGTTGTAATCTTGGGCGGTGGCCCAAACCGTATTGGGCAGGGAATCGAATTTGATTACTGCTGTTGTCATGCTTGCTTTGCACTGACCGATGCGGGCTATGAAACCATCATGGTGAATTGTAATCCTGAAACGGTTTCTACTGATTATGATACCTCAGACCGGCTATATTTTGAGCCGCTTACATTCGAACATGTGATGGAAATTCTGCGTGTTGAACAAGAAATGGGCACTTTGCACGGGGTGATCGTGCAGTTTGGCGGGCAAACCCCTTTGAAATTGGCCAAAGCGCTGGACGCTGAAGGAATTCCGATTTTGGGCACCACGCCGGATGCGATTGATTTGGCCGAAGATCGCGAGCGGTTTCAAAAACTGGTGCAAGATCTGGGACTAAAGCAACCCAAGAACGGCATTGCCAGCACGAATGAACAGGCGATTGAAATTGCCCAAGGGCTAGGGTTTCCTTTGGTGATCCGTCCGTCTTACGTGCTGGGCGGCCGGGCGATGGAAATCGTGCGCGATATGGGACAATTGGAACGTTATATCAAAGAGGCGGTCGTGGTCTCTGGCGATAGCCCTGTCTTGCTTGACAGTTATTTGGCGGGTGCTGTTGAATGTGATGTAGACGCGCTTTGTGACGGCACTACCGTGCATGTGGCGGGCATTATGCAGCATATCGAAGAAGCCGGCGTGCATTCAGGCGATAGCGCCTGTTCTTTGCCGCCCTATTCTCTTTCTTCTGACATTATTGAGGAATTGAAAAAGCAAACCCAGGCCTTGGCCCTGGCGCTGGGTGTTGTGGGGCTGATGAACATACAATTCGCGGTAAAAGATGGCGAGATTTATTTGATTGAAGTTAACCCGCGCGCCAGCCGCACTGTGCCATTTGTGGCCAAAGCCACCGATAGCGCCATTGCCTCAATTGCGGCGCGTTTGATGGCGGGAGAGCCGATGGAAAACTTTCCACTGCGCGCGCCTTATGGCGAAGCTTCTTATGAACAATCGGTGCCGATCGCAGATCCAATGACCTTGGCCGATCCCGATATGCCTTGGTATAGCGTCAAAGAAGCGGTGATGCCGTTTGCGCGCTTCCCCGGTGTAGATACAATTTTGGGGCCCGAAATGCGCTCGACCGGTGAGGTGATGGGTTGGGATCAAAGTTTTGCGCGTGCATTTTTAAAGGCACAGATGGGCGCTGGTATGGATTTACCACGGCCCAAGTCAGGGCAAGACACGCGCGTGTTTATGTCGATCAAAGATGCTGATAAAACCGAACAGATGGTGGAAACAGCGCAGATCTTGGTTGGGCTTGGGTTCGCTTTGGTCGCCACGCGGGGCACCGCGGCCTTCCTATCGGAGCATAAGATCAGCTGCGATGTTGTGAACAAGATGTATGAGGGACGCCCGAATATCGTTGACATGCTGAAAAACGAAGAGATTTCTTTGGTGATGAACACAACCGAAGGGGCGCAAGCTGTGGAGGATAGTCGTGATATCCGTGCGGTCGCGCTTTTCGATAAGATCCCCTATTACACCACGGCTGCGGCCTCTTATGCGGCGGCTCTGGCGATGCAAGCGCGCGAGGAAGGTGCATTAAACGTCAAATCTTTGCAAGGCTAGGGCGGCTGCAATTTTCGCAGGGCGCAGGTTTGCGCGGTTAGATCGGCTTTGGGGGCAGCCTGCGCCTTACTCTCGGCTTGGATTAGCCGTCAGGCTGGGTATCAAGCATCGATTTACGCTGTGAAAAACGGTGATGCCAGGCGCTTAATTGGTCGCGCCCATCGCGCCAAGCCCGCGCCTGATGGCGAAAATCAAGATAGCCTAAGCTGCAGGCCAACGCCAATTGCCCCATATTCAGCGGCCCATCTAGCGCAGAGAAATCCCCGGCATTTAATGCATCAAGGGCTTGCTCAACTTTTGCCCATTGGGCTTCGATCCAGCTATGCGATTGCTCATGCGCGGCGCGCAGGCGCAGTTCATAGACCATCGAAACGGCCGATTCTGCTATGCCATCAGCTAAGGCCTCTAGGGTCAGCACATCCCACAAAGTTTCTTTGGGATATAAATTGCTGCCTGCAAAATCATCTAAGTAGCGGCAAATCACCCGGCTATCGAACAATGCCCCGCTATCTTCGGTGATCAAAGTGGGCAGTTTGGCGAGCGGGTTTGCTGCTTTCAAATCTGCGGCGCTGTTAAAGGCCGTGGTTTGCACGGTTTTTAAAGCGATTTTCTCTGTCAGTCCGGCTTCATGGATCAATACATAGACTTTGCGGGCAAAGGGCGAGGCGGCCGAGAAAATCAATTGCATTGTAAATTTGCCTTTACGTGGTCAGTTGAGTGCAAGCTAGCGCTCGGCTGACTGCTTTTCCAGCGCTATTTGCGCTTTTCCTACTGACTGGGCAGCCAAGATTAGGTCAGCGTCTCCACAGGCGTAGATACACCGCGTTGGGTTATTTTTTTCGGCCCGCTGGGACCAAAACTTTTTAAACCATATCCGGTTATTCAGACGTGGTGCTTTTGCAGGCTTGGAAACAGCGTTGGGGGATCGCCGTATTGCCATTTGGGATATTTTTGCATCACAAGATGAAATGCATCAGAGCCTAGAAAACCTTCTAGCCAGCGTTGCACATAGGGCCATGGCTGGGCGTCGAACCAGGGTTTATTGATAAAGGCGAATTGACGCACGAAAGGCAATATCGCGCTATCTGCCAGAGTTGCGGTGGGCCCGAATAAGAACCCTGCCTGCAGCTGCTCGTTTAAGAGCTGCAAAAATTCGCTGGCGATCTGGCGATTTTTTAGCGGATCATCTTGGGGAAAGCGGTTGGGGTATTTTGTGCGGTCTAATGCGGCTTTAAACGCTCCGTCATTCTGCTCAATCAGCGCATAGCCTGCATCGGGCATTTTTAGCCAGCCCTGTGGGTCATTTTGCCTTAACGCCCAAATCATAATATCGAGGCTTTCATCAATCACAAAATTTTCATGCTGCAGGCAGGGTACGCTTTGGCTCGGCGAAATGGATAAAAAAGCGGGCGCTTTGTCGCGCAAAACGATCTCGCGCAGGTCTGTAGAAATGGCAGAGATCTGCAGCGCAAGCCGGGCTCGGATGGCATAGGGGCAACGCCGAAAACTATATAGAATGGGCAGGGTCATCTGAGCGCGGTGCATCTGGGGGTCATCAGGCGACCAGCTGTTGGTTCCGCATGCCGATGATTTTTGCGGATATTATGCACCCTTCGGCTTGCGGTGTTGAAAACACCACTTCGGTGAATTGTTCGGTGCGCCCCATTGAGGGGTTTTCCATTAAGATTGAATGGGTTTTGCCATATTGGGCTTTGAGATGTGCTGCAACTTTTTGCGAACCAAGCGCGCGTAATTTGGCGGCGCGGTGTTTTATATCTGGGCCTTTCACTGCCGGCATTTTCGCCGCTGGCGTGCCCTCTCGGCTGGAATAAGGGAAAACATGCAGCCAAGTTAAATTACATTCCTCCACCAGTTTCAGCGAATTGGCAAAATGCGCTTCGGTTTCGGTTGGAAAACCCGCAATGATATCTGCGCCGAACGTGATATTGGGGCGCAGTTTGCGCGCCGTTTCGCAAAATGCGATGGCATCATCGCGCAGATGGCGCCGCTTCATGCGCTTTAAAATCAAATCATCGCCATGTTGCAGGCTAAGATGCAAATGCGGCATTAAGCGCGATTCAGTGGCGATCGCAGTCAGCAGATTTTCATCCACTTCAATGCTGTCAATGCTGCTGATCCGCAACCGTGGCAAATCGGGAACAAGCTTTAAGATGCGCATCACCAGATCGCCCAGTTTTGGGGCGCTGGGTAAATCGGCCCCCCAGCTCGTGAGATCAACGCCGGTTAAAACAACTTCATTATAGCCTTTATCCACCAACCGCTTGATTTGCTCGATCACCACGCCGGCGGGTACGGATCGTGAATTGCCGCGTCCAAAGGGAATGATACAAAACGTGCAGCGGTGATCACAGCCGTTTTGAACTTGCACATAGGCCCTTGCCCGTGTGGCAAAGCCATCAATCAAATGGCCCGCGGTTTCGGTCACTGACATAATGTCATCGACTTTGACTTTTTCGGTATCCCCGATCAGATCCCCCGCCATAGTCGACCATGTCGCCGGCTGCATTTTTTCATTATTGCCGATAACGGCGTTTACTTCGGGCATCTGTGCAAAGCTGTCTGGATCAATTTGCGCGGCGCATCCGGTCACAATTACTTTTGAGGTCGGGTTTTCGCGGTGCAACCGCCGTATTTCCTGACGTGATTTGCGAACCGCCTCAGCAGTGACCGCGCAGGTATTCACAATCACCGCATCGCCCACGTTGGCGTCTTCGGCCAAGGCGCGCATTGCTTCTGATTCATAGGCGTTTAACCGGCAGCCCAATGTGGTGATTTTTGGCGTTTGGCTCATCGCAGGCTGTCCAGAAATTGACGGGTTAAACGACCTGAAAAGACATGCATGGTCGGCCCCGTTAGCCAGACTCCATCTTCGCGCCAATCGATCTGTAAGCTGCCGCCATCAACGTCAATTTTAACGCTGCGCCCCGTCAAGCCGCGGCGCGCGGCCGCCACGGCTGTGGCGCAAGACGAAGAGCCTGAGGCAAGCGTTACCCCAACGCCGCGTTCCCAGACGCGCATTCGAATGTGATCTTTGCCAATCACCTGCGCAAATTGCACATTCGTGCGTTCGGGGAAAAGTGGATGATGTTCAATCGGTGCTGCATCCGCTTCTAGGTTGATTGCGGCGATATCCGGCACAAAAAAGGTACAATGGGGATTGCCCATACCTGTCGCGCTTGGATCCCCTTTGATCGGCAAAACAAGCGTCTCCATCGCTTCAGAAAGCGGAATATCCCGCCATGTGAGCAGCGGCTGCCCCATATTGATCGATACAGAACCATCGGAGGATGTTTCCGCGCGCAAGGCGCCGCGATCCGTTGTGAGATGCAAGCTGGATTTTTCAAGCTCATCCATCAAATATCGGGCGATGCAGCGGGTGGCGTTGCCGCAGGCTGCCGAAACCGAGCCATCGGCGTTGAAAAACCTTAAATGGGCATCGCCAGTGCCGCTTTCTATGACGGCGAGCTGGTCAAAGCCTACGCCACGATGGCGGTCGGCCAAACCGGTAATCAATGTGGCAGGCAAATCTAAAGCGGCCTTGCGCCAATCTAGGATCACAAAGTCATTTCCAAGACCGTGCATTTTTAAAAATGGCCAGTTAGGGGTAAGCGATTTGTTCATGAGCGAGGATATATCTCGCTCAGAGCAATGAATCCATAGATTGCGAGTTTTTCTTTGTTTTCGGGGTTGACCACACCTCGCGGTGTTTTTAAGTAGGCCGCTTAGTGGGCCGTTAGCTCAGTTGGTAGAGCAACTGACTTTTAATCAGTAGGTCGATGGTTCGAACCCATCACGGCTCACCATTTAACCACCTGATTACAAGTAAGCTTGATAACCTTTTCGCATTCTACTTCGCTACAGTTTTCTCGCGGGTTTCCTCAACCGTTCTTTTTTTCTCTTTCCACGAATCCTGACAACCTTGTTCGCACCATAAAAACGGCCTCGCGCACAGAGATTAGCGAAAATCACGCTGAGCCTTTCGTTTTTGAGTCAGACAGACAGCCAGACAAATAATCATTAGGGTTGAATATTGCGCTATTCTTTTTTCAATTTTGATGAGCTAAATCGGTTACGTGTGTATAAGCGCTAGTGCAGTTTAATCTTCTGTAGCCCTCAGATCTGTTTGAGGCTTTATATCCTAAAATGTTTTGTAAAAATGAGAGCTTTCAAATTTATAAACACATGATTTAAAGTGAAAAAAACAGTCAAAATGGGCGTTGTGATTTTATTTGATTATGAATTAATGCGCTAAGAAACGTATTTTTAAAATTCTTAAGGTTCACAAGAGGTATATTCATTGCATCCTACTCTTCCGCTGCGGCTGGCCACCTGTAGCGAAAGCCAGCTCTCCGTGAATGTAAGGAAACACGCAAAAGCAAAGCAGGCCAGCTTTTCAAGACTGGCAGACCTTTCAGAGAGGTATAATAATCGCGACCAACTGCCCTTCAAGATATGGCTTAAAGGTTATGCGGGAGCAGACGAAGAAAGCGCGATACGTTTAAAAATTGTACGCAACCCCTAAGATGGCAGCGGTATTAGAACTTTTGCTGACAATCGGGCTGTCTTTAATTTTGCTGGGCAAAAGATTTGTAGTGATGTTTGCAAAGGCACCAATATTAGAAGTAATATTGAAAAACGTATTCACAGAGAGATAAGTGATTGCCGCCGCGCCGGGAGCATATGCCGCTCGGCTTCCCGTAGCCTCAGAGGGCTTTACACCAAAAAAGTATTCTGCGCGTTTGCTATCGTAGTTTTTCGATCCCAATGAAACGATTACAGGCTGACCGCCAATTGGGATAAACTGGCTGAACGCAAGATCAACGAGCGTGCCATTGAATTCATTGGTGACTTCGCGGGCCATTTTCAGCTTGAGTGTGGAACCCCGAACGATATCAAATGAACCCATGATCACTCCGTCAAATGTCATTTTGCGATCCATTCCCGAAAGTGAAGTTGAATCTGCGCTCTTATAGGGACGGAAATTGGGGGCGATTGCTGCGCGCATTCCGAAGGTTTGGGTGTCTATGAATTTATAAGATACGCCTTCTCGAAAATCGATTTTTACTTTATCGTTTTCGTAGGCGATCGAGGGCATAAAGCGCGAGGTTGATCCAACACCGGTGTAAATGGAGTTACCATTTATATAAGCAGCACCCAGAGAGAATTTTGAAGACGGGTCTGCCGACACACCTCCAGCAAAGCAAATGGATACCGCACAAATAAAACGTATGACTGCTCTAAACACCTTTTGATCTCCCATCGGTTAATAATTTGAAACTAATGTGAATACTCAGAATTCCAAGAGGATGTAAAAAATTCATATTCATATTGATACCTGTGCGCGAACCTCACAAGGGCTCTGCGACTTATGGATACGCCTCTCCGTTAGAGCTCAAGCGCTAGGAGAGGAAGAAAGTGTGAGCGTCAGAGAAGGGGAAAAATATGAGCAGTTCGAAAACAGGTTTACGCTTATTTAACTGAGCAACGCGACCAGCTGACTTAAGCTAAACGATAGCGATAATTCTGTTTGAAAGTGCGGAATACATTTATGATAAAAGACCCAAAATTGGTACCGATTGCAAAAAATTATCAAAACTTTCTGGCACATCGAGAGACGCATTTGAAAATGGTTTCAACGGGTGTTGAAAGCATCACGATATGGGGTGAAGCACTCTCCTGCAAGTGTGCAGCATCCATGCAAGAAGAGCTTGTGGCCAAAGGGCTGGCCTCAGCTTTGTTGGTTCATGTGCTTGCACCAATCAAAGTCGTCATTTCGTTCGCCGCTCAACAGAAAACATTAGAGCGTTCAAATCGTTAACCGCCGGTTTCATAGAGAAAAGCATCGGATCAAAGAAACGGCTTGTTGTTTCTTGGACTGATTTGCAAATAGTTCAGCTGCTTTGCCGTCAAATGAAGTATAAGTCGCACAGGATCAGCCCCGAGCCGTGACACAGGTCGCTGAATTGTTGAGATAGCTGGCCTGAGTAACGCTGACGCCCAACCGGATGCTGCTTTCGCTACATTCGGATCAAGCTCTAGCCCCCGCCATAGGCTTCAAACGGGCGAAGATCATTGCGCGGAACATGGAAGGTCTCGCTACTATATATCAAGACTTAATCAAAAGAACAGAATGAGAGACGGTGATCATTTGTATCGCAATGCAAACAATTGCGAATAGCCGAGACATTCCCGCGTAATCCGTATGAGGCCGCGGCAGCTTGCTGCTATTATTTGCCAATACGACCCGTTTCAAAACATTTTGTGAAGGTTATCTGCAAAGTCATTCACGCGGCTACGTCGAGTTTAGGCGCCAGGGATCAGCATTGCCCTGTTGGTCTGGCGCGCAGTTGGGCAACAAAACCTCAACGCCATCGGCAGCGATGAATGCCCTGCCTTTCATTCCCCTGCGGTATAAGCCTCTTTGCCAATCGCCGCTTACTGTACACGCTTATTATAAACGTACATCTTAACGCGGTGCTTGCAAAAGTTAAGCGCCTTCGATCAGCTATGAATTGATACCGGCAAATGTCACACCGCTCAGATCAGCCATCTCTTTTTTCCAAGTTGTAAGATCGGAATGGCGGAACTCGGCCAAGCTTGAATGGCCGCAAGCGCGTGCCAAAACTTGCATCAAAGACACGCTTGCCCCCAAGAAACGGGCCAATCTTTCCGCGCTGACCTGCACATCCAGCTTTTTGCGCAATTCGGGCTTTTGGGTGGCAATCCCGGCGGGGCAATTGTTTGAATTGCACATTCTTGCCGCCACACAGCCCACCGCTTGCATCGCCGAATTTGACAGCGCGATCGCATCAGCCCCCAACGCCATCGCTTTTGCAAAATCTTCAGCAACGCGCAAGCCTCCGGTAATCACCAAGGTCACATCGCGGCCGGCTTTCGCATCTAAATGACGGCGCGCCCGGGCCAAAGCTGGAATGGTTGGAACCGAAATGTGATCCCGAAAGATCAATGGCGCTGCGCCCGTTCCGCCGCCGCGCCCGTCAAGAATGATATAATCCGCGTTTGCCTCCAAGGCGAAATCGATATCCTCTTCGATATGGTTCGCGGATAGCTTGAACCCGATTGGAATGCCACCAGAGCGTTCGCGCACTTCATCAGCCAATTTTCGAAAATCTGCCGGCGTTCGCAGATCGGGAAATGTGGCGGGGGAAATTGCGTCTTGACCCGGCTGCAAGCCGCGCACTTGGGCGATTTTACCCTCTACTTTTTCCCCTGGAAGATGCCCGCCAGTGCCGGTTTTGGCCCCTTGTCCACCTTTGAAATGGAACGCCTGCACCTGCGCAGCAAGCGCTGGGTCCCATCCAAATTTGGCCGAAGCCAATTCATAAAAATATCGCGTATTTTCAGCTTGCTCTTCTTGCAGCATGCCCCCTTCACCCGAGCAAATACCGGTGCCGGATAATTCAGCACCCCGCGACAATGCAATTTTAGCCTCTTCGGAGAGGGCGCCAAAGCTCATGTCGGAAATAAACAAGGGGATATCAAGCTGGAGCGGCTTATCTGCTTTTGGCCCAATGATCGTTGAGGTGGCAACGGGAGCCTCATCCAAAAGCGGCTTTTTGGCCATTTGCGCGGTCAGTATTTGAATATCATCCCAACTGGGAAGCGCAGTGCGGGGCACGCCCATCGATCCCATTTCGCCGTGATGGCCAAGCTGCGCAAGGCCATCGCGCGCAAGCGCGTGGATCCTTGCAACTGTTGGTTCTTCGGGCGTTGCCATCGGTTCGGGCATTGCATCTTTGGCTGCGGGCAAAGGCGCGAAATCACCCATTTTCAGATCGCCTAATATGCGATGACTGCCATCGCAGAAAGGTGCATTACCGCTTGATTTGCATTGGCAAAGCGCGGCGCTTTGCGTGGTCTGTGCGGTGAATTTAAGCGGCTTTATATCGGTGCCGCGATGCGATCCGTCACAAAAAGGCTGCGCGGCCGAGCGGCCACAGCGGCACCAGAAATAGGTTTTACCAGCCTCTAATTGGGTTTTGATCGGATGTTTTGCCGCAATGAGGGGCACAGATTGATCGCTCATTCCGGTTAACCTCGATTATGTGGTTGGGAAAAATCAATAGTGGGCCCTTTGGGGACCACGCGTGATGGATTGATGCTGTCATGGCTGGCATAATAATGCTCTTTAATATGTTGCATATTCACCGTTTCAGCAATGCCCGGTTGCTGGTAAAGATCACGCAAATAGTTTGAGAGGTTGGGGTAATCAACAATGCGGCGCAGATTGCATTTAAAATGGCCCACATAGACGGGATCAAACCGGATCAATGTGGTGAACAACCGCCAATCCGCTTCGGTGATATCCGGGCCGGTAAGATAACGGGTGTTGGCTAAAATGCCCTCTAGCCAGTCAAGCGTATCAAATAAAGGCGTGATGGCGGCCTCATAAGCCGTTTGCGTAGTGGCAAAGCCGCAGCGATACACGCCATTGTTCAGCGTCGCGTATATACGCGCATTCAGGGCCTCGATCTCTGGGCGTAGGGCGTTGGGATAATAATCGCCGGATTGTGCGCCCAGCGCATCAAATTCCGAATTGAACATTCGGATGATTTCAGAAGATTCATTTGAGACAATCGTAGCGGTTTTTTTGTCCCATAGCACCGGAACCGTCACGCGGCCTGAATATTGCGCATCGGCCGCGGTGTAAATCTGATGCATGAGCTTGGCCCCATTCACGCTGTCTGGGATGACGCCAGCGCCGGGCTCAAACGTCCAACCATTCTCGGCCATATACCAATGAACGATAGAGACGGAAATCATAGCGTCCAAACCCTTCAGCGCGCGAAAAATCAGCGTTCGATGCGCCCAGGGGCAGGCCAAAGATACGTAAAGGTGATAGCGCCCCGCCTCTGCCTTGAAGCCTCCGGCGCCGCTTGGCCCAGCACCGCCATCCGCGGTGATCCAGTTGCGGAATTGCGCCTCTTTGCGCACAAAATGCCCCCCCTCTTTTTTTGTATCATACCACCGGTCGACCCATTTTCCCTCTTGCAACAACCCCATTTGATTTCCTTACTTTAATGATCTTGTGGTTTGATAAATTGGTTATTGCGTAAATCGCTAAAAGCTTGCTGCAATTCTGCGCGCGTATTCATCACAATCGGCCCATGCCACGCCACGGGTTCTTGAATGGGCGAGCCGGCCACCAGTAAAAAGCGCATGCCTTGGGGGCCGGCTTTTACAACAATCTCATCGCCCGTGCCAAAGCGCACCAATGTTCGATTGCCAGATAAATCGCGGATATTCAGTTCTTCGCCCATCACCTCTTTTTCCAGCAAGACCCCATGGGGCGTTGAGGCATCGGCAAATTTCCCAGCGCCTTCAAATATATAGGCGAATGTATTGCGGTACGTATCGACTTTTAGAACTTTTTTGCGCCCCGCTGGGATGCTGATATCCAGATAAAGCGGGTCTGCAGCGATCCCATCAACAGGGCCCTGTTTGCCCCAAAACTCTCCTGTTATGATCCGCACCACGCTGCCATCATCATCGATAATTTCGGGAATTTCTTTTGCGTCTACGTCTTGATAGCGCGGCGTTGTCATCTTTAGGCTACCCGGCAAATTTGCCCAAAGCTGAAACCCGTGCATTTGCCCCTTGGAATTTCCATTGGGCATTTCCTGATGCATGATCCCAGATCCGGCTGTCATCCATTGCACATCGCCTGCGCCCAAAGTGCCGGTGTTTCCCAAACTGTCGCTATGGTCAACGGATCCGTTCAACACATAGGTTATGGTTTCAATGCCCCGATGCGGGTGCCAGGGAAAGCCGCCTGCATAGGCGGCGGGGTGTTCGTTGCGAAAATCATCAAACAGTAAAAAGGGATCATGCGCTTCTGGCTCATTAAAGCCAAAGGCGCGATGCAAATGCACGCCTGCCCCTTCCCGAGTTGGTGTGGCTGCGCTGGTTGAGATAGCCGGTCGAATTGACATAGAAGTTTCCTTAAACGTGTACTGCAATATAGAAATAGACGCTCGCGAACAGAAATCGAGTTCTAAAAATAAGAACGATAAGGGCTAATTCAGATAATGCACTATGGGGTGTCTCTGCAATTTTGAGATATTATCATGATCCAAGCGCTTAAAGGGCGCTCGACTTTACCGTTTTTGGTCCCGCCAGTCGGGCACTGAGCGCATATTTTTTGACTATTGTATAACGGTTCGCAGAAAAAGCTGCGGGTTTTTGAGCCTGCGGCCGTATGAATCGAACGTGAATGCGAAGCGCATGGCCTCGGATTTCTATGACGGGCGCGCTCTCTAAGGGAATAGAGCTACCCATCATGAGACAGTTTTCCGGTTACATTGCTGTTCTTTGACGGGTCTGGGCATAGCTGCCCGCCGATTTTTCAAAACTGATGTCAACAGTATAAAATATCTGACCAGTTTCGCCTGTCTTATTTTGTGACCCAGCTCGATCAACGCGCCTTTTGTGATCAGATTGAGCGCGCAGCATGGGCAGGGCCCGGCGATCCGATATGGGCTGGGGCGCTCATGAGACGCGAAGAGCTGGCAAGGGGCCGTGACCTTGCGGGATCCGCCCGTTCCAGGGCGTTTGGGTTGCGAGCGGATTTTAGCCTTTGGCGGGGCTTTTAAAAGGCGGCGACCTTCATGGGTTTGCGTGTTTTTGCAAAGGCGTTATACGCCCAAATAGTTTTCGGTGATATCGCGCGTCAGATGGGCCATTGGCCCGGACCACACGGTTTTGCCACGCTCTACTATCACCGCGTTATCCGAGATAGCGCTCAGCTCTTTGAGCGATTTATCGATCAGTAAAATAGCCAAGCCGGTTTGATGTTTTAGGTGTGAAATAGCCGCCCAGATTTCTTGTCGGATCAGGGGGGCCAAACCCTCAGTGGCTTCATCCAAGATCAAAAGCCGGGGGTTGGTCATCAAGGCCCGCCCGATCGCCAGCATCTGTTGCTCGCCGCCCGAGAGGGATGCGGCGGATTGGTCGCGGCGCTCCTCTAAGCGGGGAAAGAGTTTTGCGATCCGGCTCAATGTCCAATGGCCGGGTCGGGACGCGGCGATTAGATTCTCGCCTACGCTTAGATTGGTAAAGCAGCGGCGGCCCTCTGGAACCAACCCAATGCCTTTACGAGCCACTTGATGGCTGTGAAGCAGATGCAGGTTTTGACCCTCTAGCGTCAAACCGCCCTGCGAATTGATCATCCGGCAAATGGCTTTCACCGTAGTAGATTTTCCCATTCCATTGCGCCCCATAAGCGCGGTGACTTCGCCCTCAGAAATGCTTAGGTCAACCCCTGAAAGCGCTTGGCTGCTGCCATAAGAGGCGCGCAGGTTTTCTACCCTTAACAGGCTCATTCTGCCTCTCCTAGATAGGCTTCGCGTACCGCGCGATCGGCGCGGATCTCGCGGGCGCTTCCGGTGGCGATGATTTTTCCATAGACCAGCACACTGATCCGATCGGCCAGCGCAAAAACGGCATCCATATCATGCTCGACCAGCAGGATCGGCGCCTCGCCGCGCAATCCATCCAGAAATTTGGTCATTGTTTTAGAGCCTTCGCCGCCAAGCCCTGCCATCGGCTCATCCATGATGAAGGCTTTTGGTGCCAGGGTTAAGGCCACAGCTATTTCCAATTGGCGGCGTTGCCCATGGCTTAATTTTGCGCAGATCGTATCCTTTTGTTCCAAAAGGTTCACGCGCGCCAAAGCCGATTCTGCACGCGCGATCAGTGCCTGAGTGTGCAAAGCAGGTCTCCAGAACCGCCAGGTTGCACGCGTGGCTCCGATCCCGCCAAGCACAACATTTTGAAGAACCGTGTCTTCCATCGCAAGTTCTGAAATTTGAAAACTGCGGGCCAAGCCTTGGCGCGCGCGCGCCGCAGTCCCAAGCTGAGAAATATCTTTGCCCAGCAAATCCACCGAGCCACTATCCGGCTGTAGGCTGCCGCATATTTGTTTGATCAAGGTTGATTTTCCTGCCCCGTTCGGGCCAATCACCGCGTGAATTTCCCCTGGCATCAGCGTCACCGACACGCGATCAGTGGCGAGCAAGGCGCCAAAGCTTTTCTGTAGCTTATGCGTGGCAAGAACTGGCTGGGCCATCACACTTTGGCTCCGTCTTTGCCGGTTAATAATCCGATCAGCCCGCCGCGCGCGAATAAAACGATGCAGAGCAGGATCAGGCCCAGATAGACGTGCCAAAACTCGGTCAACCCGCCCAAGAAATGTTCCAAAGCTACGAACATGCAGGCCCCGATTACAGGGCCCATCAAGCGTCCGACGCCGCCGATTATGATCAGCACGATCAATTCTCCTGAAAGCTGCCAGCTGAACATTGTGGGCGATACAAACCGGTTGAGATCTGCAAATAAAGCACCAGCAAGCCCGGTGATCGCACCCGAAATCACAAAGGCCAGCAACCGCAGTTTCAGTGGCTCAATTCCAACGGCTTGCGCGCGCAATGGCGTTTGCCGCGCGGCATTCAGCGCCAGCCCAAAAGGCGCAGATTGCAGCTTGGATTGTATAAAGAGCACGCTGCATAATAAACCAAAACATAGGCAGAAGAATTGCAGGGGCTTTAACGTATTTAACCCTGGAAAATCGTTGCGCATATAGATCGATAATCCGTCTTCTCCGCCATATTGGGGCCAAGAAATACTGAAATAGTAGAATAATTGCCCGAAGGCGAGGGTGATCATAATGAAATAGACGCCCGAGGTGCGCAGCGAAAGTAGGCCAATAAAAAAGGCGATAATGCCCGAAATCAGCATGGCAGACAGCCAAATCACGGGCATGGATTTTGTGCCTTCTATCGAGACGAAACCCAGATCTAACGGGGTATAGGTTTGCGCATGGCTGGCCAAAATGCCCATCACATAACCGCCAATACCAAAGAATACCGCATGTCCGAAGCTCACCAGCCCCCCGATTCCCAACGCAATATTCAAGCCCACCGCCGCCAGCGCAAGAATCACTGCGCGGGTGGCCAATGTGATCGTAAAAGGCGCATCTGCTAGCAGCGCGGCAAGCGGCAGCGCAATCAGCCCCAGAAGAACCGCGGCGTTCAGATATGGCTCGCGTAGCCTCATGCGCGGGCACCAAACAATCCGGTGGGCTTCCAAATCAGAACGCCGCCCATCAAAATATAGATACCCATAGAAGCAAAGGCCGATCCGGTTTTCTGCGCGCTGCCCGTTTCCATGAACAGCTTCAACAGCTCGGGCAGAAAAACCCCGCCAAGCGTATCGGTGAGGCCAACCAAGAGCGCACCGATAAACGCCCCTCGGATCGAACCGATGCCGCCGATCACGATCACCACAAACGCTAAAATAAGCACCGGTTCTCCCATCCCGACCTGCACCGATTGGATGGCGCCAACCAAAGCTCCGGCAGTGCCGGCCAAGGCCGCGCCAAGCGCGAATACCAGCGTGTAGAGTTTTGAAATATCCACTCCAAGCGCGGCGATCATTTCGCGGTCATTTTCGCCGGCGCGGATTTGTATGCCGATCCGGGTCTTTTCAATGAGGGCCCATAGCCCCAGTGCCACCGCCAAGCCAATCGCGATTAAACTCAGGCGGTAGAGCGGATATTGTATGCCACCCGGTAGGGAAATTGGCCCTGATAAAAGCTTGGGTATCTCTAAAAACAGGGGAAAGGATCCAAACAGCCAGCGCGTGCCTTCCGAGAAGATCAGGATCAGGGCAAAAGTGGCCAGTACCTGATCCAAATGCGCAGCTTTATACAACCGTCTGATCACGACAATTTCGATAATTGCACCGGCTAGTGCGGCAGCAATCAGCGCCGCAAGCAGGCCGATAAAGAAAGAGCCGGTCAGGCCGGCCATGCTGGCAGCGGCAAAGGCCCCCACCATGTAAAGCGATCCATGCGCGAGGTTGATCAATCCCATAACGCCAAAAATCAAGGTAAGACCGGCCGCCATTAAAAACAGCATAACGCCAAATTGCAGGCCGTTCAGAATTTGCTCGATAATAAGGATTGCGGACATTGGAACCCCAAAGTTTAGCGCGCCTGCAAGCAGGCGCGCTAAAGGCTACTTACATTTTGCAATCGCCCGCATAAGCATCCGAGTGGTTTTCGAAGGCCACCCCGATGATTTTATTGGTGAAGACATCCCCTTCTTGGATCACTTCGCGCGCGTATATCGTTTGAATCGGGTGGTGGTTTGGCCCAAAAGCAAACTTCCCCCGCGTACTGTCAAAATTTGCTGCACGCAGCGCGTTGCGGAAGCTATCCGCATCGGATGGATGGGCTGTTTCAAGCGCCGAAATCAGCAAATTGGCCGTATCAAACCCTTGGCTGGCATAAAGTGATGGCAAGCGCCCATAGGCCGCCTGAAAGGTTTCAACAAAGGCCGCATTGGTCGGGTTGTCGATATCCTTATTCCATTGTGATGTGTTTACAACGCCCAAAGCGGCGGCTCCCACGGCCTGTAGGATCCCTTGGTCAAAACTGAAGGCCGGGCCCACAACCGGGATATCAATGCCGCTATCCGCATATTGTTTCAAGAAAGAGATCCCCATGCCACCGGGTAAAAAGAAATAAACGCTGTCAGCGCCGCTGGCGCGGATTTGCGCGATTTCTGCCGCGTAATCGGTTTGCCCGAGCTTGGTGAAAACCTCTCCAGCCAGATCGCCAGTGTGAAAGCGCTTATACCCTGTCAAGGCGTCTTGCCCGGCGGGGTAATTGGGGGCCATGATGAAGCTATTTTTATACCCAGCGCTGTTGGCATAGGCGCCAGCCGCCTCGTGTAGATTGTCATTTTGCCATGCCACATTGAAGTAATTTTCATGGCAACCCCGACCTGCCAAAGGTGACGGGCCCGCATTTGGCGAAAGGTAAAACACGTTTTGATTGGTCACGGCTGGCACCACGGCCATTGCAAGGTTTGACCAGATAATCCCGGTCATAATATCAACCCGTTCGGATTGGATCATTTTATCCGACAGTTGGACTGCGATATCAGGTTTGCGCTGATCATCTTCGATAACAACGTCGATATCGCTGCGGCCAGATTGTGCAACCGCCAACATGAACCCATCGCGAACATCAATTCCAAGGCCGGCGCCACCGCCTGATAAGGTTGTGATCATACCGATTTTTACATCCGCAACTGCGGTGGTTGCACCGAGTGCAAGCGCAGCCGTTGCCATCAGAAATTTATTCATTGTTTTCTCCCTTATATGGTCAATTAGAATGCTGAAAAGGTCAGCGTTGTCAGCGTTCGCTGGATACCCTCTATGGGGCCGATTAATTCATTGATATAACGCCCAACATCTTTGCCCTCTGGGACGTAGATTTTCAGCAGCAAGTCAAAATCGCCGCTGGTGGAATACATTTCAGAATGGACTTCCTTGAGGGATAGCGCATCCGCCACTTGATAGGTTTTTCCCGGTGCGCATCTTATTTGTATAAAAACGCATGTCATTCATATCTCTCCTACAAGCGTTCAAGGTGATGGGCTTTATAGGCCCCCATTTTGCGGACGAGCCTTCATGATAGTGCAAGGTTTTAAAGAGGTCCATCGCTATGATCGGCCCCGTGCTGGCCGGCAAAGATCGGAGCAAATTCAGATGGCTTGCGCGAAAGTAAGCGCCGCGTGTTGCAGTGGCGCGCGGGGCTGAAATGCAGGTTGAAGATTAAAGATCACCCTTTTGGCGGCATGAGGTGGGTGCTGGCTGTCTTATTCTGATCAAACCATAGCTTTCTTAGGCCTATTGCAGAGGCATATCTTTATGTTTGTTTCGGTTTTTGTAGGCGGGTGCGCTGCCGTTCGCGAAAGGTGGGCCGATCAGGCGGGGCATAAGCAAAAGATTAGGTTTTGTTATGAAGCGAAGCGGCTTATAAAGAGAAGCATTCCAAAAAGAAGGTCTTACATGCTTGTTCCCCGTCAAAAAACACCCAATCTAAGCGTTCCAACGCTTGATCAAGGACCGTTTGATCTTTCATCTGAAACCAGCCAACGTGGAACCGTGCTGTGCTTTTACCGCGGATTGCATTGTCCGCTTTGCGCAACCTATCTCAAAGAGTTTCAGGCCTTGGTCAAGGCGTTTTCCGAGCGCGGCGTAGGCACCATCGCTATCAGTTCTGACGGGCAAGAGCGTACCGAGCAAATGGCGCAGAAAATTGGCGTCGATGGTTTGCGCTTTGGCTATGATTTGCCTTTGTCGATCGCCCGTGACTGGGGGCTTTATATCTCGACATCACGCGGTAAAACCTCGATCGGTATAGAAGAGCCTAAGCTGTTTGCAGAGCCTGGTCTGTTCATGGTTTCACCTGATCAGACGCTCTATTATGCGTCGGTTCAAACGATGCCCTTTGTACGGCCGCATTTTTCAGAGCTGATCGGCGCGCTTGATTTTGTGATTGCAAATAATTACCCGGCGCGCGGTGAATATACCGGGCCTGTTTGACGCTGCAATAGAGGCCAGCGTTCAAAGGTTTAAACGGATCAATTTGTAGGCATTTATTTAAGTTGGCGTTTGCGCGACAGGATAATTGCCAAAAGTTTCGCAGGCGGTGGGGCCCTATGTGGGCAGATAAGCAATTGTCCTTATGTTTCCCGTGTTCCGCCGGTTTTGCGGCCAGAATAGGCTTCACGACACAGGCTGATGCGATAGATTTGCCAAACCTAAAATGCAATTCCGGGCACCGTTTTAAAAGGCGCGGATGCTCCGATTGGCGCGCGAGGCTAGAGGCCGGACTCAACCGCTAGCCGCCAAGCTGCACCATAGGCTTGCAACGCTGGCTCATCCTTGCAAGCATAGGTCTGCGCGGTTGCGGCCTGTTTGTGCTGCGGCAAACATAACATGGCCGCACCAATACTTGTTCCTGTATGCGAAACGCTGGTCAGCAGGCCATCTGGCGAAAGCGCTGAGAGCATCCGGAGATATTCATCATTGTTTGCAAATGGGCCCTCTACAATCACCGGCCCGCGCGCGCCAATCAAGTCCAAGCAGGTGCGCGTCATTAAGGCTAGATAGAAAGATAAGGCCACGCTTTCCTCGCCGGCGCTGCGCTTTGTAACAGACCAAGTTGTCATACGGCCTTGAAATGGCCCAGTAGCAGCCTCAATGGCGGGCAGAAGGAAAATGCCTTTTTCTAGAACCGATTGCTCATCGGATTTGGTGGGTGCATAGATACGGCCCTTTTGAATAAGATCAAATTCCCGCCCCCCCATAAAACGGGCGGTTGGCACGGGATGCCCAAGCGCATTCACGTTGATCAAACTGTCGCGATCTGGATCTAGCGCCAGTTTTGAGCCATTAATGGCCATGGCGATGGTCCAAGTGCCCGAGGACACCACCGAGAAGCTGCCGCTCTGAGATAAAAGATGCGGATATAGCGAGGCATTGCTGTCATGAATGCCAACCATGACGGGCAGATGTGCCGGCAGCCCGAGCTTTTGCGCCAAGGCAGGTTTAACCTCGCCCAAAATCTCATCTGGGCGGCGTACCGGGGCAAAGCAGCTTCGAAGGCCAAGCGCGTCCAAAGTTGTGGCAAAATCGCGCGCATAGGGGTTCCATAAATCGCTGTGGCAGCCCAGGCTTGTAAAATCGCTCGCGCGCTCTCCGGTGAGCAGGTAGCCCCAATATTGCGGATAGGTGACAATGCTAGCAAGGTGTCTTCGGATCATCGGGTCAGTGGTGAGCATCCAATGCAGCTGCGCCCCGATATTCAAGCCATTCGGCAGGTGGGGTGATCCGGTTTGTGAGAAGTCTGCGCGCAGCTGAGCATAGTTGTCAGACAAAGAATTGACGGCGGAATATTCATAATCCAGCATCGGAAAGGCCTCGCCATTTTGCCCGATCAGCACAATTGAGGCCCCGTGGGTTGTAACACTGATCGCGTCGATGCCGTATTGTTTTTGAAATTGGGCCAATCCGTTTTGGATGAAAACCCAAATCCCAGCGAGATCGAAATGCGGCCAAGGCGGCGAGTCAACCACATGGTTGGGCTGGGTGATTACCGCTATTTCGTGAAGGCCGACGCTGTTGACCAGCGCAAGCTTGGCATTGGTTTTCCCGATATCAATAACGGCGATATGGCTCATGGCATATGAAATAGGTCGCTTAAGCGCCGCGCGACGGGTTCATTAGTTGGGCTGGTTTCCATGATATCCGCCATATAAGCCCACCAGCGCTGCATCAGGGGATGCGCGGGTAGATCATCCATTTTATGATCAATTTCACGCCATAAAACGCCAAATAAAACCTCGCTTTCGTCATCCAGAAAGATCGAATAATCGGATATACCAGCCTCTTTGAGAAGAACGAGTAATTCTGGCCATATTTCATCATGGCGGCGCTTATACTCCTCTTTTTGGCCGGGGTTTAGGCGCATTTTAAAGGCGAATTTCTCCATCACATCCTCCAGATCTGCCACAAGCGTGGCAAGGCAATCACGCCAATCAGCAAAAGGCCGATGAAAATCGACATAACGATCCCAGGAACGTTCAGCAGACCCAATCCAAACGTAACCAGACCCATTACGAAAGCGGCGATGATAACCCCGGTAATTGTGCCAGATCCGCCCAATATGCTGACCCCGCCCAAAACCACCATGGTCACCACTTCCAGTTCCATTCCCATTCCGATTGAGGGCCGCGTAGAGCCCAAGCGCGAGGTGAGACAGACCGCCGCCAAGCCTGACATCGCGCCGGTCATCAGGAATAGGATAAATTTAACGCGGTTCACGCGAATGCCCGAAAATAGCGCGCCGGTGGCATTGTTCCCAATCGCATAAACCGCGCGGCCAAAATTCGTCCAATGAAGTAGGATCCCATAGATCACCGCCAATAGAGCGAAGAGCACAAATTCAAAACTGATCACCCAGAACACATAGCCCTGTCCAAAAAAGGCAAAATCTGAGGGATAGCCCCGATAGGCTTGATCCCCCAGAACGATGTAGCTGATGCCTCTGAACAGGCTCATGGTTCCGATGGTTACAACGATCGAGGGCAGGCCAAAGCCCGTAACCAAAACCGCGTTAAATGCGCCGCAGGCCACACCGGTAAGAAGGCCGGTTATCACCAATGTCGTGGTCGACACGTCCAGTTGCGCGATTGCGCCCATCGCCGTTGAGGCAAGCGCAATAATTGAGGCGACGCTTAGATCAATTTCGCCAGCAATTATCAACAACGCCATTGCAAAAGCGATCATCGCTTTTTCGGTGAAATTGAATGTTGCATCACTGAGGTTCCAAGCATTTAAAAAATGCGGAGAGGCAAAGGAATTTGCGATGAAAATACCGATAGCAACCGCCAAAAGCAGCGTTTCCCAGCTTTTAATTTGCGTTAGAAATGGGTTTTGCAACCGGTCTGGAATGTCCCGCGCTTGCGTCATCATCCTTGGGCCTCCGCTGATTTAAGGATCACCCGGCCTTTTTTGCGCAGTGCGCGCGTGTTTAGGGCAATCGCAACAATGATGGCTGATCCCGATATTGCCATTTGCCAAAATGGGCTGATGCCAATAACCGGCAGGGCATTTTTGATCACACCAAGGAACAGCGCGCCCAACACGGCGCCGGCGATTGATCCGATCCCTCCGGATATCGCCACCCCTCCAATCACGCAGGCGGCCACCACTTCAAGCTCAAAACCAATCGCAATATCAACATAGGCTACCGAATAGCGCGCCACCCAAAGATAGCCGGCCAATCCAGATAGCGCGCCAGAAAACACAAAGGCCCAGAATTGCGTTTTGCCGACGCTTATTCCTGCGTAAACTGCGGCGTTTGGATTTGATCCCACAGCAAAAAACATACGCCCCAGCGGTGTTCGCGTTAATAAGATTGTGAAAACTATAACCGCGAATATGGCAAACCAGCTCAAACCTGGAAGCCCAAAAATAACCTCGCGCGGCACCGCTTTGAAGGCCGGCGTCATTTCATGCGCATTGACCCATTTCCCATCTGAAATAACAAATATAATGCCCCTGAAAATGGTCATGGTGCCCAATGTCACCACGATTGATGGAATGCTTAATTTCCAAACAAGAAGGCCGTTCAGCGCCCCCAAAAAAGTTCCAATTCCGATTGCAATCAAAATCAAGATGGCAATCGGAAGATCGGGCGCCATGCCATTTGTCATCGCAACGATCATCCCAGAAAGGGCAAGGTTGGCTGCGACCGAGAGATCGATGCATTTTGTTAAGATCACGATCATTTGGCCGATGGCTAAAATAATTAGGGGAGAGGTGTCGTTAAACACCGCCAATAATTTTTTGGGCTCGATAAAGGCGGGAAACCGAGTGGCGATTAAGCCAAGCGCGATTAAAATAGCGGCAGACAGGATGGCTTCGCGGGATGAAAATATTGATTTCACTTAAGCCTCCTTTAATCCGGCTGCATATCTGACAAGATTTTCTGGCGTTAGCCCATTGCCCGCCGCTTCGGTTGCAATGCGCCCCTCGCGCATCACAATCACGCGATCCGACATGCCAAGAATTTCGGGAATTTCGGAGCTGACCATGATAACCGCCAAACCCTGCGCCGCCAGTTCCGCCATAAAAGCGTGTACGGCGGCTTTTGAACCGATATCGATGCCTTTCGTGGGCTCATCAAGAATGATAATTTTCGGGGTGGTCGCCAGCCATTTTGCGATCACCACTTTTTGCTGATTGCCTCCCGAAAGTGTCGCCAGCGGAACGTCAAGCGAGGCTGCGCGTAGCTCTAAGCGTTTGGTATATTCTCGCGTTAGTGCAAACTCATTTGCAAGTTGCAAAAAACCATTGCGCGAGGTTCGGTTTAAAGAGGGCAACGTAACATTTTGAAAAATCGGCAGCGGTCTTATGGTGCCCTGTTGTCCCCGGTCCTCGGGCACGTAGACAATTCCGGCCTCTATCGCGTCAGCAGGCGAATGGATCGGGTGGGGTTTCCCATCGATGGTAATTTCGCCTTGCGAAAGTTTGGTAATCCCAAATAGCGCTTGCATAAACTCGGATCTTCCAGCGCCCACTAGGCCATAAAACCCCAAAATTTCTCCTTCGTGAAGCGTGAAGTTGATATTCTCAAATTCGGTGGGATGGGCGCAGCCAGACACCTCTAAAACAGGCTTACCTTTTTGATGCTGGCGCGGTGGAAAAATTTGATCGACAGAGCGGCCCACCATCATTTTGACCAGATCATCTTCGTTCAGATCTGCAATTTTTCCGTCACCCACAAAAGCACCATCGCGAAAAACGGTATAACGATCCGCAATATGAAAGATTTCATCAAATTTATGACTGATGAATAAAATGGCTTTTCCCTGCGTTTTTAGCAGCTCTACCAAATCATAAAGTTCGTTGATTTCCTTATGCGATAGGGCGGCTGTTGGCTCATCCAAAATTACAACTTGCGCTTGGATTGAAAGCGCTCGGGCGATCGCAACAAGATGTTTGGAGGCGATACCCAGATCTCCGAGCCGTGCCTCAGGATTTAACTCGGCGCCAATGCTGCGCAAAATGTTTTGTGCCTCTTGGGTTTGGGCTTTGCGGTCAATAAGGCCCAGCTTGCTGCGTGGCGCATGTCCAAGAAATATATTTTCCGCGACCGAGAGATCGTCAAACAAAACAGTTTCTTGGTGGATCGCTGTGATGCCGACCTGTGAAGCATCCTGTGCGCTGTTAAGCCGAATCGGCGCGCCATTAAATCGGATTTCGCCTTCTTCAGGTTGATAAATCCCAGTAAGAATTTTAACGATTGTTGATTTGCCCGCGCCGTTTTCGCCGACAAGCGCCATCACTTGGCCCGGATAGAGCTGAAGCTGAACATCCGATAACGCTTTCACACCGGGAAAAGATTTGGAGACCCCTGAAAGCGTTAAGATGGCTTGATTTGATGTGAGTTCAGGGCGCATTTTTATATCTTATAGGGCCTGAGGCAGCTGGCGCTGCCCCAAGCAATTCGCCTTAGAATATCGATTTGAATTGATCGATATTTGAGGCGTCATAGGTGAAGGGATCCGACATCGCGGCTTCATTACTCTCATTCAAAACCGCTTCGCCTATTCTGCCCATACCAACCGCTGCGCCTGGTTTTGCATCGGCGCCTTTGGCAATATTGTAGGAGAGCATGGTTGCGGCATAACCCAGATCAATCGGGTTCCAAATCGCGAAGCTTTTGGTTGCGCCTGATGCCACTGCGCCCGCCATTTCGGATGGCAAGCCTAGGCCCGTAACGTTGATTTCCCCGATTTTTCCAGCATCGGTCACCGCTTGTGATGCTGCGAGAATTCCAACCGTGGTTGGCGCGATAATCGCTTTCAGATTTGGGTATGTGGCCATCAGACCTTCGGCCTCACGATAGGATTTATCTGAAAGATCATCGCCATATACTGTGGCAACGAGGTTGACCCCAGCATAATTTGGCAACACCTTCTTGGCTTCTTCGATCCAGATGTTTTGATTGGTGGCCGTTGCGCTGGCAGATAGGATGGCAACATCGCCACCGCCGGGCATGTGATCTGAAGCCAATTTGATGATCGTATTGCCGATCAACGCGTTGCTTGAGGGGTTGAGGTGCATTTGACGCCCCTCTGCGGCAACGCCCGAATCCCAAGAGATCACTGTGATGCCCCGTGACATCGCTTTTTTAAGCGAGGGAACCAGCGCGTCTGGATCATTGGCGGAAATTGCAATGGCATCCACGCCTTGGGCAATCAAACTGTTAATGACTTCGATTTGGCCTTCAGCGGTTGTGTCTGTTGGACCGGTGTAAATAATATCAACGCCGCCCAATTCAGCGGCAGCTTCTTCGGCGCCTTTTGCGGCAGCTTCAAAAAACCCGATACCCAAGGCTTTGACAACCAGAGCGATTTTCATATCCCCGGCTTGAACGGTTGACCCGATCATTGTGGCTGCAACAGCCGCAGTTGTTAGTAAACTTTTAAGAACACGCATGTTTTCCTCCCTTATGTGTGTTGGCGGTCTTTAAGAGGCTTCCCCCTGTGATTTTGCAGCCTCTTTTGAGACCACGTGAAGTGACACGCCTGCGGCCTCAAGCATTGAGGCGGCTTTATCAGGGATGCCATCATCTGTAATAACGGTGTGGATTTGCGTCAGCGGGCACAGCACAAGGCTTGAGCGTTTTGCAAATTTGCTGCTATCGGCCAATACCACCAATTCATCTGCCTGACCGATCAATTTTTGTTCGGCTTGCACCAAAAGTGGATCCGCCTCCATCAACCCAATCGTACCCAACCCATGCGCCCCCATGAACATACGATGCGCGTAAAAATTTCGTGTCACATCATTGTCAAAAGGGGACAAAACGATGTTTTGTTCTCGGTAAAGCGTGCCACCGGATATTGTGACCGTGTTTTTCGAATGCTTCAGCAAATGCTCAGCGATTGGAAAAGAATTTGTAAACACCTGCATTCTGCGTGTGGCCAGCGTATGAACCATTTGGAACGTGGTGGTGCCACCGTTTATGATAATGGATTCGCCATCTGCGCAGAGATTTACAGCAGCGCTGGCAATGGCTTGCTTTTGCGCGACTTGGAACGTTTTGTTGACATCGAAAGGCCGCCCTGCCAGCCCGACAGATTGTGGCGGAGCCAAAGCTTCTGCCCCGCCCCGGATGCGGCGCAGCTTTTTTTCAATGTGTAATGTTGCGATATCTCTGCGGATGGTTGCTTCCGAGGCACCGGTCAGGCTGCACATATCAATCACGGTAACCACAGGGCGGTCTTGAACCGCTGACAATATCACGCGATGGCGTTCTCGTTCATGCATCTTGTACCTCTCGCTTAAAATGCTGGCGTATACAGACCCATTTTGTCAATCATAAAATTTCATATTCAGTCATAAATTATCAAAAATTGCGCATTGTTGATTGTTTAGGATTGACAATCTGCCGCAGTATATGCAGCTTTTTATACAGGATATGGGCTAATTTTTGTTTAAGGAGGGTCCTATGACCATGAACAATGCGCAATTGCAGCTTGAGCATCTTTGGGATGACAAGGTCGCGCTGGACATGACAGAGCCCGAAAAGCTTCTATATCGCTCAAATTTATTGGGGTCTGATAAGCGGATTACCAATTATGGCGGCGGCAATACCAGCGCGAAGGTACTTGAACACGATCCGTTGACCCATGACGCGATCGAGGTGCTCTGGGTCAAGGGGTCAGGTGGAGATGTCGGATCTATCAAAATGGACGGGTTTGCCGCGCTCTATATGGATAAGTTGCGAGCGTTGAAAGCGTTGTATCGCGGCGTTGAGTTCGAAGATGAAATGGTAGCATTCTTGCCTCATTGTACGTTTAACTTGAACGCGCGCGCAGCCTCGATCGATACGCCCTTACACGCCTATGTGCCCAAGAAACATGTCGATCACATGCATCCAGATGCGATTATCGCAATTGCGGCCTCCAAAAACTCAAAAGCGTTAACCGCAGAAATATTTGGGGATGATATCGGGTGGTTGCCGTGGAAAAGGCCCGGATATGAGTTGGGTCTCTGGCTGGAAAATTTCTGTCTAGAAAATCCAAACGCGCGCGGTGTCGTTTTGGAAAGCCATGGTTTGTTCACTTGGGATGATGATGCGAAAACCTGCTATAGTCTGACGTTGGAAATCATCCAAAAGGCCATGGATTGGTTTGAAAGCAAGGCAGATAGCCAGCCTGCCTTTGGGGGCGCCGTGCATGAGAGCTTGCCGCCTATGAAACGGCGCGCTGTGGCCGCCGAGATCATGCCAGCTATCCGAGGCTTGATTTGCGAAAGCCAGCATATGGTGGGCCATTTCAATGACAGTCCAGAAGTGCTTGAATTTGTAAACGCGCAACAGCTGCAAGAGCTGGCGGCGCTTGGAACCTCTTGCCCAGATCATTTTTTGCGCACAAAAATCTGTCCCTTGGTGGTTGATTTTAACCCCAATGCGCAGGACGTGCAGCTAGTAATCAATCGATTGCCACAAGAGATCGATGATTATCGAAACGCGTACCGAGCCTATTATGCGCGCTGTAAACATGCCGATTCCCCAGCGCTGCGTGACCCCAATCCAATCGTGTATTTGCTGCCGGGGGTGGGCATGATCACCTTTGCCAAAGACAAAGCAACTGCGCGCATATCCGGCGAGTTTTATGTGAATGCGATCAACGTCATGCGCGGGGCGTCTTCTGTCTCGGAATATACCGGTTTGTTGGAACAAGAGGCGTTTGATATTGAATATTGGGCTTTGGAAGAAGCCAAATTGCAACGCATGCCAAAGCCAAAAAGCTTGGCGGGGCGGATTGCGTTGATAACAGGGGCAGCCGGTGGCATCGGGTCTGCAACAGCGCAAAAATATCTGTCCGAAGGGGCTTGCGTGATGTTGGCCGATATTGACGGTGATGGCCTGAGCGCTGCAGCGGACCGATTGAAATCCCAATATGGGCAGGACGTGGTGCGCGCCGTGGTTATGAATGTCACCAGCGAGGCTGAAATAGCCGCAGCGTTTCAAACAACGGTTTTAGAATTCGGAGGCTTGGATATTGTTGTCTCAAACGCGGGCATTGCGTCTTCGGCTCCGATCGAGGAGACAACGCTTGAGTTATGGAATAAAAACTTTGATATTTTATCGACAGGGTATTTTCTTGTCAGTCGGGCAGCCTTTATCACGATGCGTGCGCAATCCTTGGGCGGCGCGGTGGTTTTTGTGGCCTCCAAAAACGGATTGGCGGCCAGCCCGAATGCAAGCGCTTATTGCACTGCAAAGGCAGCAGAACTTCATTTGGCCCGTTGCTTGGCCCTAGAGGGGGCCGATCTTGGTATCCGCGTGAATGTGGTTAACCCTGACGCCGTGTTAAAAGGATCAAAAATATGGGAGGGAGACTGGCTCGAACAGCGCGCCTTAACTTATAAAACGGATAAGGATGGTCTGGAAGAAATGTACAGAAACAGATCTTTACTGAAGAAATCAGTGCTGCCTGAAGATATTGCCGAGGCGGCTTATTTTTTCGCGTCTGACCTGTCAGAAAAATCAACAGGTAATATTTTGAACGTTGATGCTGGAAATAAAGAGGCCTTTACACGTTAGGAGAGCATAGAATGACTGCGACATATGAGAGCGCCCGCGCGATATTTGCCAATTGGAACGTTGATGCAGAAGCTGCTCTCGCGCGGCTGGCGCAGGTGGCGATTTCCATTCATTCTTGGCAAGGCGATGATGTGCGCGGTTTCGAAGGGCTGACCGCCGCGTCGGGCGGTGGCATTCAAGCGACGGGTAATTTTCCAGGGCGGGCGCGTAATCCTGCGGAATTGCGTGCGGATTTGGATTTTGCGCTCTCGCAGATACCGGGCCGTCATCGTTTAAACTTACATGCGTTTTACATGGATACGGAAGACACGCCCGATCGCGATGAAATTGAATATAAGCATTTTGTACCTTGGGTCGATTGGGCGAAAGACAGTGATATCAAGCTTGATTTTAACCCAACGTTTTTTGCCCATCCGAAGGCAGATGATAATTTAACGCTTTCGCACCCCGACGCAGGGATTCGAGAGTTTTGGATCGAGCATGGGCGGCGCACGCGCGAGATTGCCGCGCAAATGGGGCAGGCTTTAGGCTCGCCTGTGATCAACAATATTTGGGTGCCCGATGGATCCAAAGATATTCCTGTTGATCGTATGGCGGCGCGGCAGCGGCTTGAAAAGGCGCTAGATACGATGCTTAGCGAAAAATTTGACCAAAGCCGCCTGATTGATGCGGTTGAGTCAAAGCTGTTTGGAATTGGCGTTGAGGCAATGACCGTGGGCAGCCATGAATTTTACCTTGGTTATGCCATCCGGCGCAAGATCGCGCTGTGTTTGGATATGGGGCATTTTCACCCCACGGAAAATATTGCCGATAAGCTTAGCGCAGTCGCGCTATCGGTTCCGGAGATTTTGCTGCATGTTTCGCGGCCGATGCGCTGGGACAGCGACCATGTGATTTTGCTGACTGACGAAATTTTGCAAATGGCACAAGAGTTGGTTTTTACGGATCTTTTGGAACGCACACATATTGGCCTTGATTTCTTTGATGCCACGATCAGCCGTACTGCGGCTTGGGTTGTGGGTGTACGCAATATGCAAAAAGCGCTTCTTCGGGCGCTGTTATTGCCCCAGAAAAGGCTGAAATCGCTTGAACATAATTTGGATTTCACGGGCAGGTTGGTCCTGACAGAAGAGCTGAAGGATCTACCTTTTTCTGCAGTTTGGAATGAATTTTGTGCACGGCAGAACGTACCAGTGGGCGCGCAGTTGATGGATAGCTTAGCGGCCTATCAAAGCTCTGTTTCAGGGAGGGACGGATGATAAACTGCTGTTGGTGGCAAAAAACTTAGCCTTTTAAGGCGCGGTGTCATGGGTGAGGCCGGCAACCGCGTCAGATGCCTGAAACAAGAAGCTTTCAGCGCATATATCGCATAAAAGCCTGCTCCCTAAAGGCTGAGCTTTTATAGAGCGACGTGGCCGTTGAAAAATGAAGCAGGCTTGGATGCCGGTGTTTTCACAGCTATGCGATGCGTTTTTTGCAATCCTGACCAATTCTTAGAGAAGATCTTCTATTGTATCTGCGCAGTTCACTCTTGGGACATTAAGAAAGACTGGTCTAATTAAGCAAAGGCAGTGATAGTAACGCGGCATATGAAAAGGCAGCAGCGTTTCGCCATGACGGACACTCATAAAGGTTTACTCTACACGTTTCTGGGCGTTTTATGCGTTGTACCGGATTCGCTTTTTGTACGATTGATCACAGCCGAGCCACTGGTGACGGCGTTTTGGAGAAGCTTAATCTCTGGTCTTGTTATTTCGGCCGGTTTGCTTGTGTTTAAGGGCGCACCGAGCTTTCGCAATATCTTATTGATGGGAAAGCTCGGCTGGGCTTATTGTTTTTTGATCGGTTCGACATCTCCGGCTTTTGTAATGGCGGTAAGTCAAACCAGCGTTGCGAATGTTGTGTTTATCTTTGCCTCTATGCCGGTGTTTTCGGCGATTTTCAGCAGCATGTTTTTGGGCGAACATATTTCAAGGCGCACTGGTCTGACGATAGTTTTCGTGGGGGTTGGGTTGGCGATCATCGCTTATGGCTCGGGTGAAAACGAATTGGCGAATTGGACGGGGGATCTTTGGGCGGTCTATGTGTCTGCTGCCTATGCTGGGGCGCTTACAATGCTGCGCCGATTGAAACATGTTTCAATGATTCCAGCGATTCCAATCGCTTATTTGGGGTCTGCGCTCGTGCTGTTTCCCACGCTTGGCTCTGGGCTTGAGATCGAGACGAATATTATGCTTTATATTTCGCACGGTGTTTTCATCGCTTTGGGCACTTGCTTCCTGACGCTTGGCCCGCGTTATATCAGTGCTCCGGAAGTGTCGCTCTTGATCTTACTTGAATCTGTATTGGCGCCGCTGCTGGTCTGGGCGGTGATTTCGGAAAATCCGGGCTTTTGGGCGCTTGCCGGAGGCGGTGTTGTGATTGGTGCTTTGCTGGTTTCGAATGTAAGTTTGTTCCTTAAAACCGCTAAATCGCCTAAAGTCCTTTGATATGTTTATAAATCGTTGTGCGCGACACACCCAATCTGCGCGCCACAAGACTGATATTACCGCCTGAATCCATCCAGGTTTTCTGGATTAAAACGCAGCTTTCTTTGCGCATGGGCGATTGCGCGCAAGGGGCGCAAGGGATAATTTCACCACCCGACATATTTTGGTCCCCTTCGATGGCCTCGGGGCGGATGATCGTGGTGGCGGAATTGGCAACCAGCACTTGCAGCATTTTTTTCAGCTGGCGTATATGGCCGGGCCATTCCCGCGTTTCTAAAAGGTCAAGAGCCGGTTTTGATAATATATGCTCGGGCGAAATCTCTTTCAAAAGCTCTGCCGCCAGCTTTCTAAAATCCATTCTTTGCGCTAGACTGGGCAACAATATCTGCGCGCCGAAAATGCTGTCTAGAAACTCGGGATCCATATCATGCTCTGTACGCAAGTCTTGCAGGGATAACCTGCTCGACACAAATACCGCCGCAATTTTATGTTCATAATCGCCCAATTCACATTCTTGGCGCGCCTCAAAGATTTGAACAAACGTGTTTTGTACGGGCAGCGGCAGATTTTCAATGCCGCTGATAAACAGGCTGCCGCCTTGGGCTTTGCGCAGCTTATTCTGCGCCAAAGTTGACCCGTTTGGCTGAAAGTAAGCCAGCTTGCCTTCGGGGCCAAACAACAGCTCTTCGTGGTTTTCTGCGGTTAATAAATTACATTTTATTTCGACAAAAGGTCGTTTGGGCAGATATGTTTCATGTAATTCTTGCGCGGTGGCCTTTTTCCCAGAGCCCCTGGGCCCTTCGATAAAGATCGGCAAATCATGTGTTAATGCCCGCTCTGCCCGCATTAAATGGCGCTTTAAGCCCGAATCTTCGGAGATATAACAACGCGTTTGCGGTTTATCATCTGGCGTAAGTGTCCGACCGCCTTGATCTAACAGCGCGGCTGAGGATGCCGTTAAGAGCGACGCGCCTTTTGGATTAATTTCAATAATTCGTTTTGTGGTGGGCTCTTTCATCGCCATAAAAACGGCCGATCCCATCGCATCGTGGATGCGGATGATTTCATTCGAATTTAACCGATTGGCGATGCTCGAATAAGGGATCGCGAAAATATCACCAAAATGGCGCTTATGCGACAGGTTAAGCCCATTGAGCATAATTTTTGCATTTATATTTGCACCGTCGATAAAGCCATGTTCATCCACGGCCAGCAAAGCGGCGCTGGTGGTGGAAAGATATTCATGGCGCGCGTGAAAGCTGATGATCGATGAGTTGCGGAACTCATCAATAAACAATCTGTTTTCCACATTCTTACATGCCAGCTTCACCAAAGCCAGCGTATGTTGTTGGCGCGATGAAGCATCCGATGTTGCGTCTATCATGCCCACAATTTCATTGTTTTGGCCATATATCGGCGCTGCAAAGCAAGAAAGATCGCCTAATTTTCGAAAAAAATGGTCGCGGCCGGCAACGATTTGCGAGGTGCCCGTATGCAGGCACAGCCCCAAGGCATTCGTGCCGCGGTAATTTTCTGTCCAAATTGAACCAGGGATGACCGCGCGGCCCGCATCGCTGGTTTTGAACTCTTCATCCAGCAGCGCATCTAAAACCACTCCGCTGCTATCGGCATAGGCAACCATGAAATTGGTCCCCGCGATTTGATTGTATAAAAGCTCCAATTCCGGCGCGACAAATTGTTTTATATATTCGTTCTTTTGCGTGATTTCTAAAAACTCTGTTTCTGATTTCACTGCATCAACGGGCTTTCCATTTGGGTCTAATCCAAAAGAAGAACTGCGCCGCCAACTGGCTGCAAGCGAGGCTTGAGAGATCTTAATCTCTGTTCCAAGCGCGGTTTGCGTCAAGGTCTCATCTTTGAAACGATTGCCCAATTGGCTCATATCCACCTCCCTTCTTCATTTATAATAGCGCCAAATAACGGATGCCTCAAATTGGTCATCTGTTCACAAAATGAACACAAATTAGGCGGGTCTGCACATATTTGGACAACTATATGGATTGTTTAGCTGAAAAACAAAGCGATATTCAGCAGGAGTTCTGAGAATGAAAGGCATATTATGAAAGCGCAGGTGCTGAAGCAATACGACGATGATCTAACAGCATCGTCTTGGGTGGATCTGGAAAATGTTCCCGATCCGAAAATCGAAAAAGCCAGCGATGTCATCGTGCGCATCGGCGGCGCAGGGGTCTGCAGAACAGATCTTCACATTATTGAGGGCGTTTGGCGCGAGGCAACCGATGCTGACCGTAAATTACTGCCATTGATTATGGGTCATGAGAATGCGGGCTGGATCGAAGATGTGGGCAGTGAAGTCGAGGGGCTTAAAAAAGGCGACCCCGTCATCGTGCACCCTAAAATCACCGGTGGCACTTGTCTGGCGTGCCGCCGTGGTCATGACATGCACGGAGAGAACGGATCTTTCCCGGGCGTTGACTGCGATGGAGGATACGCAGAGGCGCTGAAAACATCTGTGCGCAACATCGTGAAACTGCCGCAGACTTTGATTCCAAAGGAAGTGGCGGCCTATGCAGATGCGGGCCTTACAGCCTATCGCGCAGCGAAGAAAGCATCGCGTCACCTGTTGCCGGGTGAGAAATGCGTTGTGATCGGATCTGGTGGTTTGGGCCATATCGGCATTCAGGTTTTGCGGGCCATGTGCGCGGCAGATATTATCGTTGTTGACCCCTCTGATATGGCGTTGAAGCTTGCGGAAAGCTGCGGAGCGGATGCGCTCGTCAAGGCGGATGGCAATGAGGTTGAAAAGGTGTTGGAGCTGACCAAAGGGTTGGGCGCCGAAGCAGTTTTGGACTTTGTGGCCGAGCGCGGCACAACCGCCAAAGGCCTTGCGATGACGCGGGCGATGGGCAGCTATTATGTTGTTGGATATGGCGAAGATATCAATGTTAGCGCGTTTGAGATGATCACGACCGAGAAGAATATCATCGGTAACTTGGTCGGAACATGGGCTGAGCTGACCGAATTGATGTCTTTGGCAGATAAGGGTCAGGTTCATTTGGCAACGCAGGAATACAGCTTGGAAGATGCAAATCTGGCTTTGCAAGATTTGAATAACGGCAAGGTAAAAGGGCGGGGCGTCCTTGTACCTTAATTAAATACGAAACCTACTGGGAGGAAGTAAAATGAAGACAAAAGTGAGCATAAGCCTATTGGCGGCGGGCGCAGCCCTGCTGGCTGGTACGGCGCAAGCGGATAAGTGGAGCGATCAGTTTCCGCATATCAAAAACACGGGTGATATCGCGGGCGAATGCTCTTACGAGTCGATGTCGAAGAAAGATTACAGCGGTCAAAAGCTGACGATCAACACCCATGCCGTGCCTGTTATGGGCGAGCCAACAGCGCTTCACGCTGAGCAGTTTAGCGCATTGACAGGCGCTGAGGTGAACGTCATTCACACGCCGGCAGGGGATCTTTATTCAAAGGCGATGGTTCCGTTTCAAGCCGGTCAGTCGCCGTATGATATCGTGTTTGGCTTTTCCAACTTTATCCGCGACTGGAAGCAATATTTGCAGCCCGTGCCGGCGAAATATGTCAACATGGCGCAAATGCAAGACGTTACGCAGAGTCATATTGATGTGAACTCTTGGGGCGGTGAAATGATCCAATTTCCAATCGATGGGGATCGTCATTATCTAAAATACCGCAAAGACGTGATAGACAACCCTGAATATCAGGCAAAATATAAAGCCGAAACGGGCAATGAATTACGCATTCCGCAAACGTGGAAAGAATATGGCGAGATGGCTGCATTCTTCAATGGTTGGGATTGGGATAATGACGGCGAACTGGAATATGGTTCAGCCGAAGTTATGAAGAAAGACGACCTGATGTTCGCGGCGTTTTTCAGCCGGTCAGTGGCCTATTCAAAGAACCCGCGGGTTAAGGGTGGTTTCTTCTTTGATCTGGAAACCATGGAACCATTGGTCAATGGACCGGGTTTTGTGGAAGCACTGACAGATTGGGTGGAAGCAACCAAATATGTGCCACCAGGTGGCATTAACTTTGGCCTTGGCGATGAAATCAACTCATTTGGCGGTGGACAGACATTGTTCAGCTTCTCATGGGATGATGCGTTTGTGGCAGCGATGCAAGATGACAGCCCGATCAAGAACAAAGTGGGCGCAGCACCATTGCCGGGGTCAAACCGGGTGTGGAACCGCAACAGCGCAGCTTGGGAAGATACGTATAACCAAGCGCCCTACATTGTTTGGGGTTGGACAGCTGCGGTTGCCAAGAAAAGCAAAAACCACGAGATGGCGTTTGACTATCTGTGCTTCTTTGCCAATGACGCCAACCACCAAGCCGATATTGCGATTGGTCGCTTCGGTGTGAACCCGTTCAAGAAATCTGATTTTGTGCCTGAGATTTATGTTGAGCGTCAAGGTTGGGATCCTGAAATTGCCAAGCAATATGCGGATACTCTGATGGAAATGGAAGAAGGCAGCACCAACCGTGTGTTCCCATTGCGGGTGCCAGGTGTCTTCCAATTCAACAGCGCCATCGCAACGGGCACATCGAAAGCTTTGGCGGGGCAATTGTCACCGCAAGAAGCTTTGGATGAAGTGGCCGCTGAGTGGACAAAAATTGTGAAACGTATCGGAGCCGATACAATTCGCGAAGCTTATGCTATTGGTGTTGCGCTGGAAGACGCAGAGTAAGCTTTATAGTAACTTAAGAGTATTGGAGCGTCCCTTTTCTGGGGCGCTTCTTATAAAACAGGGCGATGATCAATGAACTTCAAACATAAATATATGTTTTTGCTTCCGGGGCTTTTGGTCCTTCTGGGCATTTTGATATTTCCAATTGGGTTTACAGTACGCTTAAGCCTTTCAAGTTGGGACAGTTTCTACCCTGGTTTAGATTTTATTGGCATAGAGAATTATATCCGCTTGTTCACCGATGATACGCGGTTTTGGGAGGCGTTTGGCCGCTTGAGCTTGCTGTCACTCACCACCGTATTTCTGCAATATGTGATCGGGTTTGCATTGGCGCTCATGGTTTGGAAAGACATTGTATTTCAGAGATTTTTCCGGGTTTTGTTCTTAATCCCGATGATGACGACACCGGTGATTATGACCGTTATCTGGCGTACTTTTTTCCATGAATCGCTTGGACCGGTGAATGATTTCTTTAGTTTGTTCGGGATGACGCCACTTTGGCTCAGTAGCGAGCTGCTTGCTAAATTCACAGTGGTTTTGGTTGAGGTTTGGCAATGGACGCCGTTTATGTTCCTGCTGTTATTGGCGGGTCTTTTATCGCTGCCGAAAGAGCCGTTTTTGGCCGCCTCAATCGATGGCGCAGGGCCCATCCGAACCTTTGTTTACGTGACCTTTCCATTGATGGCGCCAATTTCGATCGGAGCGATTATTATCCGGCTGATTGAAGCCTCGAAAATTATGGATACGGTCTATGTGTTAACCTCGGGCGGGCCGGGCACGGCAACCGAGACATCTAGTTTTTATATTTTCATCAAAGGCTTGCGCGAATTCCAATTTGGCTATTCTGCAGCGCTGTCTTTGACCTATCTGATCATCATGATCATCAGTTTTACGATCATTGCAAAGATTTTGGTGAAACTGATGGTACGGGGTAATTAATCATGGGTTTCTTTTACACCACTCTTAAATATCTTGCTGTTACCCTGTGGTCCGTCTTTGTGATTGCGCCGTTCCTATGGGCCATTTCGACCTCATTTAAAGATTTCCAATCGGTCACCAATGGGGCCACCTACATTCCTTGGGTGGATTTTGAGCCCACATTGGAAGGTTGGCGGGCGCTTTGGAAATCACCGGCACAGGGCGGCGTGGATATTGTTGAGCCTTTCTTTAACAGCGTGTTTGTGACCTGCGCGGGCAGCTTGATCAGCATTATTTTGGGCACATTGGCGGCCTATGCTTTATCACGGTTTACCTTTAAAGCGGGCCCTATTCGCAACGGTGATATAACCTTCTTCTTTATCTCGCAGCGTATTATGCCCCCTGTTGTTTTGGCGATCCCGTTCTTTATTATGTTGGGCAAATTCTCGTTGCTCGATACGTTGCTGGGCCTCATTTTGGTTTATATCGTGCTGCTGATGCCGATCGCGGTGTGGATCATGGTTGATTTTTTCAACAAAGTGCCGCGCGAAATCGATGAAACCGCGCTGATTGATGGATGCAATCCCTACCAGGCGTTTTACAAAGTGGTGCTTCCAAACTCGATCCCCGGGATCATCGTCGCGGGCATGTTTTGCATGATCTTCGGTTGGACTGATTTCTTCTTTTCCTTCATTTTGACATTCACAGAAGTGCAGCTTCTACCCGTTGCGATCGTGGCGCTGAATTCATCGATCACCCCATGGTGGAGCTTGTCGGCGGCCGCTTTGGTCAGCGTTGCCCCATTGATCGTGGTGGCCTTTATCGTTGAGCGGTTTTTGTCAAAAGGTAACCTGTCAGGAGCATTGAAATAAATGTCACTCATTGCCTCAAACCTGTGTCTAAAGCCGGATACGGAACATCATTTGAATGACGTTTGTTTTGAAATGTCTAAGGGTGAAATCTACACGATCATCGGCCGGACTTTGGCCGGTAAAACCACCTTGCTCAAAACCATTGCGGGATTGATCGCGCCTGAAAGCGGCAGTTTAACTCTGGATGGCCGGGATTTTGGCCGCATTCCAGTGTGGAAGCGCGAAGTGGCAATGGTGTATCAGCAATTCATCAATTACCCACATCTGAGCGTGTATGAGAACGTGGCCTTCCCTTTGAAGCAGCGCGGCATGCAACCCGGTGAAATCAACAACCGGGTGATGAAAGCGCTGTCGCAAGTGGGGTTAGACGGGTTCGAAAACCGCAAAATCCAAGCTTTGTCGGGCGGCCAACAACAGCGGGTGGCGCTGGCGCGCTCTTTGGTGAAAGAGGCCAATATTGTGTTGCTGGATGAGCCCTTGGTGAATTTGGACTATAAATTGCGCGAACAATTGCGCGAAGAGTTCCGGAACATCTTTAGCGCGAAAGCTTCCGAAAATTCTATTTTGATTTATTCTTCGACAGATCCGGTTGAGGCGATGCAACTTGGCGGGCAGATATTGGTCATGGATGAAGGGCGCATCCTGCAGCAGGACAGCGCCAAAGAAGTGTATGAGAACCCCAACTCGACCAAAGTGTCGCAAATCACCAATGATCCGGCGATGAACCTGTTTGAAGGCACCGTGGCCGATGGCAAGATTATCTTAAGCTCGGAAATTCAATTCGACTTGCCTCAGCATTGCCAGGCGCTGCCGCAGGGCCCCTATACCTTCGGTTTGAGGGCCGCGGCGATCAGCTTGGCAGAGGGTGGATTTCCCTTCACTGTTGAGCTGTCTGAGATCAGTGGCTCGGAAACCTTCCTACATCTCAAGCATGAGCATGTGCAGGTGGTGGGTCTGTTGGATTCGGTTCAAAATTTCAATATTGGCGAGACCGTGACAGCGCAATTTGATACCGCCCATCTTTATGCATTTGCAACGGATGGAAGATTAAAATCCTCACCCTATGGCGGACTGAAGTAATGGCTAAAATTGAACTGCAAAATATTGCGCATTCTTACAACCCTCAGGCGGTGGATAAGACCTATGCGTTGAACCCGTTTAATATGACGTGGGTTGATGGCGGCCGTTATGCAATTTTAGGGCCCTCAGGCTGTGGTAAAACCACCATGCTGAACATCATGTCGGGTATCGTGCAACCCTCAGAGGGAAAACTGCTTTTTGATGGTGTGGATGTGACCACACTATCCACGTCTGAGCGTAATATTGCGCAAGTGTTTCAGTTTCCGGTGATTTACGGCACGATGACGGTTGAACAAAACTTGGCCTTCCCTTTGGTCTGCCGGAATTATGAGCGCCCCGCGATTGACGCCAAAGTTCAGGAAGTGGCCGAGGCGTTAAGCCTGCAGGGTTTGCTGAAAAAATCGGCCAGCCGATTGACCGCGGATCAAAAGCAGCTGATCTCATTGGGGCGTGGACTGGTGCGCGATGATGTTGCAGCGGTGTTGATGGATGAACCGCTTACGGTTATTGATCCCGACCTGAAATTCCGCCTGCGCCGGCAACTCAAAGAAATCAATCAGAAATACCGTTCAACGCTGATCTATGTGACGCATGATCAGAATGAAGCCATGACATTTGCCGAAAACATCATCGTGATGGATGCCGGTAGTATCGTTCAAGTTGGATCGCCTGCTGAGTTGTTTGAGCGCCCCAAAACAACCTTTGTGGGTTATTTTATCGGCGCGCCAGCGATGAACTTTTTTGCGTGCAAAGCAGATGGCAGTACATCGGTTGCCTTTGGCGGCGCAACGATTGCAACCCAAACGGACCTTTCAAAAACTGGCTCTGCGGATTTGAAATTGGGTATTCGATCCGAATATATCCAGATCGCTCAGGCAAAGGGGCCCAATACGATCACCGCGCAGGTGCAGCGGGTGGAAGATTTGGGCAATCATAAATTGGTTACCGCGGGCTTTGACGAGTTTGTGATTAAGGTCAAGGTTGAGCGCGATATCGAAGTGCCCGCAGAGCATGTTGAGCTGCTGCTTCCGGCTGAAAATTGCTGCGTTTATGCTGATGATATCTTGATCTAGGGTCCAAAACGCGCGCCAAAAGCGTTCAAACGCCAAAAACTGGTTCTCGTGTTGGAAACTGCTTTGTAGGTTTGAGGCGCTTTTAAACGGCGCTGGGATACGACATGACGCGCCTGTTTTAGCGCAAGCCTTGAGCGCGTGCGCGGCAGAGCAAGGCTATCGGTTTGCCGGACAGTTTGAAAGCAGGCCTGACGGGAAATGTGGGCGTTTGTAGGGATATTTTTTTGCTCTGCGTGGCTTGCCCTTTCAATGCGTAAACTGAGATAAAGTTTATTGATTGCATCTGAAAACCCGCGGTTTGATTTTGTTCCTTTTCATTTAAGATTTAGTTTGTATATTTGGGTCATGAACGTTTTGGGCCAAAATATCAATTTACGCAATGCGCGGTTAAAAGGGCTGCTTGGTCTAAATCTACTAAGCTGCCTCTGAGCGTGCCGGTATTTGGTGCGTCCGCTCAGAGGAGGCAATTCATATCGCACCCCGAGCTTAGTAGACAATAAAGAGACCCAGATATGACAGATATTCCCCCAAAAGACCGCGTTGTTATTTTCGATACGACCCTGCGCGATGGCGAACAAAGCCCCGGCGCAACAATGACCCATGATGAAAAGCTAGAAATCGCTGAACTGCTTGATGAGATGGGTGTTGATATCATCGAAGCGGGATTTCCAATCGCATCTGAAGGTGATTTTCGCGCGGTCAGCGAAATCGCGCGCCGCAGCGCCAATTCGGTGATCTGCGGGCTGGCCCGCGCCAATATTGGCGATATTGATCGCTGCTGGGATGCGGTGAAAAATGCAGAAAAGCCGCGGATCCACACGTTCATTGGAACCTCTCCATTGCATCGGGCGATCCCGCAATTGGATATGGACCAAATGGCGGATCGGATCCATGAAACGGTGACGCATGCGCGCAACCTGTGCGATAATATCCAATGGTCGCCCATGGACGCAACCCGCACCGAGCCGGATTATCTTTGCCGCGTGGTGGAAATTGCCATTAAGGCTGGCGCCACAACGATCAACATTCCCGATACGGTTGGGTATACGGCGCCCGTGGAATCTGCCGAGTTGATTCAAATGCTATTGGCGCGCGTGCCCGGCGCAGAGCAGGTGGTATTTGCGACCCATTGCCATAATGATCTGGGTATGGCGACAGCCAACGCCTTGGCCGCGGTGGCGGGTGGCGCGCGCCAAATCGAATGTACGATCAACGGTTTGGGTGAGCGGGCCGGTAATACCGCGCTGGAAGAAGTGGTGATGGCGTTAAAAGTGCGCCGCGATATCATGCCCTATTTTACCAATATCGACAGCACGAAATTGATGAATATTTCGCGCCGCGTGGCCACGGTTTCTGGGTTTCCCGTACAGTTCAACAAAGCCATTGTGGGCAAGAATGCCTTTGCCCATGAAAGCGGCATCCATCAGGATGGAATGCTGAAAAATGCCGAAACGTTCGAAATTATGCGCCCCGAAGATGTTGGGCTTGCGGCGACAAACTTGGTGATGGGCAAGCATTCAGGGCGCGCGGCATTGCGCTCAAAATTAGAAGAGCTGGGATATAAGCTGGGCGATAACCAGTTGAAAGACGTGTTTGTACGCTTCAAGGAACTCGCTGATCGGAAAAAAGAAATTTATGATGATGATCTCATCGCGTTGATGCGCGCGGGGGAAGATGCCGAAAATGACCGCTTAGTATTGAAATCTTTGCGCGTTACCTGCGGAACGGATGGCCCACAAGAAGCGGTGATGACGTTGTCAATTGAGGGTCAAGAGGTTTCGACCACCGCCACCGGGGATGGACCGGTTGATGCAACTTTCAATGCCGTCAAAGCGCTATACGCGCATACTGCGCGGCTCCAATTATATCAGGTACACGCGGTGACCGAAGGCACCGATGCACAAGCCACTGTCAGCGTGCGGATGGAGGAAGATGGTAATATTTCCACCGGAGAATCCGCCGATACCGATACTGTGGTTGCCAGTGCCAGGGCCTATCTGAACGCTTTGAATCGGTTATTGGTGCGCAGAGATCGTATTGGCGAGGATCATAAAGAGATCAATTATAAAGATTATAGCTAAAAGAAAACGGGCCCAAAGGCCCGTTTTTTAAATGCGATATCTGCCTATAAGACATATTTTATGAATAAGATATTCGGGAGCACGAACGCAAAGCAGATGCAAAATACCTTGGCCAGGCGCGAGATTTTTCCAAAAGTGCCTTGCCCCAATGCACCCTGCCCATAGGCAATTGCCCCGCCAACCACGGCATAGCCGTTGGCCAAACGCCGATTTTGTGATGCCTCAATTGAGCGCATCGCCGCCTCATAAATGGCGTTTTGTTCGGCTGCGTGTGAACTCTTCGTATTCATATTATATTCCTTTATTCCCATATGGTTGAGATGATGCAGCGCCGCTATAGGTCAAGCTTTTTGGTGAAAAGTTACGGGGTTTCTGTCTAAAAATTTGAACCAGTTTTCGCTGCGGTAGGCCGCCGTGAAGCCGGTTATCTTCCTGAGCGAATATCAGCTGGCAAGCCGTGGTTAGGTAGGGTGTTATTGCGGTGCACTGAACGGGTCTAGAGCCCTAAAACATATCTGGGCGTGATCGGATCTGTGCTTTCTGGGGCAAAAATCTTGCGCCAGCAGGCAGATCAAGGGTATCAAGGGCGAAATTTAAAGAAACCGCCTAGGAAAAAATGATGCTGTATCGTGAGCAAATTCAATGACCTATAACCGTATTCAACAGCGGGCGCTTGAGGTCTTAGAACCGGGGCGTTTGGGCGATTTATACAGTAAAATCACCGACTATTTGATCGCAGCTTTGGTGATTTTGAACATAATGGCCGTAACGCTGGAATCGGTCAGTGATTTTTCAGTCACCTATGCGTCTCAATTTTACTTTTTCGAAGTGTTTAGCGTGGCGATTTTTTCGGTGGAATATTTACTGCGCGTTTGGGCTTGCGCAGCACGCTCTGATCCCGGCTCAAAGCTATTTGGCAGTTACCGGCTGGGTTATATTTTCAGCTTTAGCGGATTGATCGATATGGTTTCAATCATTCCATTTTATTTGCAGGCTTTGTTTCCGGGGCTGGATTTACGCGTTTTGCGAACTTTGCGTTTGCTGCGCATTTTTAAATTGTCAAATTACAATACGGCAATCGAAGATTTGTTCAGCGCCATTTATGAAGAGCGTAAATCGTTTATTGCCGCTCTTTATCTTTTGGTGATTGCCTTCGTTCTGACCTCTTCTTTGATTTATTTCGCCGAAACCAAAGCCCAGCCCGACAAGTTCGGCTCTATTCCGGATTCAATGTATTGGTCACTGATCACGCTGACCACCGTGGGCTATGGCGATGTCAGCCCCGTGACATGGATTGGAAAAGTGATTTCGATCATTACCGCTTTGATGGGCGTATCCGTTGTGGCGCTTTTAACGGGTATTTTAGCCAACGCGTTTAGCAATCAAATCGCCCGTCGGAAGATGATTTTCGAAGATCAAATCCGTGAAGCGCTGCAAGATGGCGTGGTGGACGCTGTAGAAAGCCGATCCTTAGAGGCTTTGCGCAAAGAATTCGGCCTCTCATCGCAACAAGCAGATGCGTTAATGCGCCATGTTCAACGCGAAAAACGTATGGAATAACGCGCAGTCTTTTGCGCGTTAAAAAGCGCGGGCGCTGTGTCAATCTGTATCGCTTTATGCGATGGAAAACGACTTTAATGTCGGTAATGCGAGCGCATAATCGAGCATAATTTTTATACAGGTTTGAATACCCACCCATTTTGAGTGATCTGATTTATGCGCTTAGCGTCTTCCGTTTCAACCCCCGTATCGCGCGCTAAACTTTTGCGCGGAAACGGGATTTGTGTAGGCTCTATTTTTCTGTTTTCTTTGGCCTTTCCCGCCGCCGATCTGCTGTTGCAGGATTGGGGTGTTTTGGGGTTGATTTTGATCCGGAATATGCTGGCATTTGGCCTAATCCTATTATTGTTTATTGCGCTATTAGGCGCGCAGGGGCTGCGCGATTTGCCATGGGCGAAAGGCTTCTGGATTGGCTTTACAGGCTTTGGAATTGGTTCAACCTTATTGATTTATGCGCAGGCAATAAGCGATCCGATCACCGCCGCTTTGGCGGCTGCAGCGATGCCGATTTCTGCTGTTTCTATTGAGATAATTTTAGATAAACGGCGGCTTACTCTTCCGTTTTCTATGGGGTTGGTGTTGGTTTTGATGGGGGGGTGTGTTGCCACTGGGGCGGGGCTTACTGGTTTTAATTTGGGTTGGGGCCTGATGGTCGGGTTGGTTTCCGTGTCGTTTTTTGCCTGGGGATCGAGGGCGAGTGTTGTAAACCTGCCCGACACCTCGCCGCTTGCGCGCACTGTCGTCACCACGTTTGGCATGTGGGGTTTTACGCTGTTCTTATGGGGGTTTGGGCGGATATTTGGATGGGCAGGGGCGCATATTCCCCCGCCAAGCGCTGAGCATCTCATTCCAATGTGTATTTACGCGCTTTTAGGAGTGGGAATTTCGCAATTGCTTTGGGTGAAAGGTGTTGGCGAAATTGGGATCGCAATTGCTTCTTTCCATCTGAACGCTGCGCCATTTTACGTGATGATCGTGATGGTGGCTTTTGGCCAGAGTTTGCAAATCACGCAGGTGATTGGCGCTGCTATTCTGGCATTTGGGGTGATCTTATCGCAAACTAAAAAGGCTTAAGGCCAAAATCTTCTATCGCGCCCCAGCTGCGATGTAGATCAAATATTAGGCTCGCCCTGCAGCCCTAACAGCTTGCGAAACCCTGTCCAATAGCCGGGCAGGCGGGGAGGCTTGGTGAGACCATCATGAATTTCATTTGACCATTGCGCCATTTCATCCGCGGCAAACGCGCGGCCCCAATCTAAAAATGCCGCGGCTTCGGCAGGGCGTAAGCGGCAGGCGCTTCCTACCAGCCCGATTAATGTTTCGGCCGGCGAATACCATTCATCTTGGATGCCGGTGACTTTGCGTTGCAAAATTGGCCCCATCAAGCGCATCAGGCGGTTTTCAGAAAATTGTAAGAGTAGCTTGCCCATGTCATCGCGCGTGTAGTGAATAAGGGGGGGGAACGTATCAAAAAAAACCGCTTTGCCCTGAACGATTGCAAAATTTCGGATTGAGGGGTGAAACCCGACGCGCCCATCTTCCGGGCTTAAATTATTCCAAAACCTGGCGATCACTTGGCCGGCCGCGTTCAGCATCTGCAACGCTTGTGCATGTGAGGCATTGATCATCAGCGGCCGCATCAATGCGTTGCTGTCAAGCGCTTCTTGAACAATCACTGGAAAGCGGCGCCCATCCATCTCTAACAATAAAAATTCTGTCTCTGGCAGGCCAACCCCGGTTTTATGCAGAATGGCGACATAATCGGTATGGTTTTTTGCAAGCTGATCCAGCGCGCCATGGTCGGACAGGCTTTGGTATATTTTGATGACTTTGCTGCGGAAAGGCCCCGTACGGGGTTGGAATGGCGCGCAAAAATAGCCCAGTTTTGAGATGGTGGTGCCACGCGCGGCGCTATCGGCGCGGATCAGTTGTTTTAGCGCGTCTTGATCAACCATCCTATGCCCCTTTACCATCTTGTTTTCGTAAGGGCGCTATACGCGTTCGCGGGCGGGATGGCCAGAGCTGCAGGGTTAACGATCACAGCGCAGTTGGAGCCCCAGTTTGCCTTTCACCGCCTCGGGCCAAACGATGGCTGCCTGATCTTTATCGGATCCGTATTGCAGCTCGATATAAGGCAAAGCGTGTCGGCGCGCTCCAGACGGCGTCAGGATAGGACTTTTTGCGATCAGCGTATCCGCATCCAGGCACTGGGCTTGAAAAGGCAGGCGCTGCGCCGTGTCGATGGTCCAAAGGGTGGCGGCGCTGTTCTGATGATGCGTTAAGCGCAAGGGGTTGGCGCTTTGGGTGGTAATGTTGTTGAAATTATTACCATGAAATTGAATTTGAAAAAACCGCTCCCGGTCAAGATCAGATAGGCTGGTATCGACCGCCTCGATCCGGTCAATAGAGCCATTGATGGCACGGAAGTTATTGCCATTCACGCTCAGGTCCGACAGGCCGTGGCGCTGGCCATAGGGTTTAAGAACCAGAAAGGAAAAGGATGGCGCGACATTGCTGCATAAGAAAATATTATCGCTTATAGTGAGCGCCGAAAAGCCAAATCCGGTTGTATAATCAGGCTTGGCGTCATGTTCATTGGTCCATTCAATAAAACAATTATCGACATAATTGCCCGTGATGGTGCTGGTCGTGTTGGTTTGCGTCAGGGCAATTCCAGCCAGCCGAATGCCGTTTGATCTTTCGTCGCCCTGATAAAAATGATTGCCGCTGATGATATTATTTGAACCGCTTAAAATGGCGAAATGACGAAATCGGGACGCGCGGTTATCGCGCAGTTTGATATCATTTGCATTGGCATTCAACGCGATGCTCACCCGATCTTGTGCGGCAAGCAAGGATTCTGCGGTGATAAAATGGCAGCGGTCAATCAACATGCCTTGGCAGCCCCAGCCGGTTGAGGTGAGACCGCGATAGCGGGGTTTGGTAATCACGCAATCAGCGATATGAAACGTATCACCTGCCCGCGCCAGCATGATACCGTTGGCGATACTGTTGCATTTGAGGTTGACGTTTTGCAGCATAAATTTCTGCAATTGATCAAAGCCGCTGAAATCCAGCATGTATTTAAAGCGTGTGAAGGTAAAATCTTGCGTTCCTTCGGCATCATAAAGCGCTTCTGAAAGCGTTGCTTCGCTGGTATTGATATCCACAGAGGTCACATAGATTTCACGGCCAACGCCATTGCCTTCAACCAGTGAGCCGGCTTGGATATTCGCACTATTGTTGAGATTGCGCAGCTTTTTGGGATCGGATGGCGAGTAGGTTCCGCGTGAGATGACAATATCGTTTTCCCATGCTGTATTGCGCCGGGCATATAACTCTCCGTTTCGAATAACCCGCCGCACCGCATATCCCTGCCGCGTAGAAACGGCTTCTTGAAGATCGATCGGGGCATTCACGCCGATGGTGCGCCCCCCCAGATCCAAGGCGTCATGATCGCCGCTGTTCAAAAGGGCTTGAAAGGCTTTTTTGAAGGCAAGCTCTTCTTCACCGAACGCATCAATATAGGTGGTGAAGTCGAAATTATTCTGCAGCACAAACGGTGCTGATACGGGCAATTTAACCGTACCGCGAAACAACAATTTCGAACGCAGGGTCAGACCCTTTTCAATATAAAATTGTCCTTCTGGCACCAATAATCTACGCCCTGCTGCGGCGTCATCCGCGGCAGTGAATGCATCATAATTTGGGGTTTCGCCATCGCCTATGGCGCCGTAATCGCGGATATCCAAGATATTTGTGCTGTGAAGCATGAATAAGGCGCTGACATCTTCGATCTGCAAGCTTTCAATGCGGATAATCCCACCATTCTGACCCGTCAGGTCAAGCCCGAAATGGCCATAATCGGGATCAGTGCCCCAAACCATATCCACCCCGTCGCGCAGACCAGGGCCAATAATAGCGCTGACGTTCAACAATTGGCTATAGTCTGTGGGCACCACCGAGGGGCCTATTTGGGTGACTTGGGCAATATGCGCGCCCGAAGCGGCACCGGCCCAGCCCGCGATGCGGACCCCCGGAAAATGCCCGCTGACCACCTTAACCCTACATCTTATCCTGAGATAGGTTTCTTTGAGTATTGGGGTTTGTGTGAAGCTGCGCAATTTTTGCACTTCGATCGATTTTCGCAGCTCGAGGCAGACGCCAAAATCGCTATCGCCCGTCACCAAGCTGGCATCCGAGCTTAGATCGTATCTGTGATCGCCGGCTACCCCATCGCCGCTTGACCAATTCTTTAGCCCTTCCGCAAAGGTAGGTGGCGTAAATCTGGCAGCCTCGATCATGCCCAAACCCATATTCTTCCCTTTTCACATGGTTGCGTGCAGCCGTGTTAGGGTTTTTGGGTTAAGATGGTCCGCGCGCAACGCGCGCTGGGCTGCCGGTTACACGCTGAAATCTGAGCTTGGTAAGATTTCCACCCCGGAAATTTTCCAGCTTTCTCCCAGCTTGACCATGTAATAACGCAGATAATGCGCTTTTTTGTTTCGATCAAAAATTTGGATATTCTGGGCCATACCATGGTGATAAGGGTCAACGCTTAAAAAGGTTACCTTCCCAGGTTTCCAGACCATAGGATAGCCGCGTTTGACCATCGATTCAAAATTAGCAGGCCCCCCAAAGATGGATTGGATAGACGGGCTTGCATAGCTGAAGGCTTCTGCAAAATCATCGAGCTGAAATGCCTCTAATTGCCGAGAGATCGTGGCTTGGATATCTTCCTTATCACCGGCGAAGATTGGCGCTGCCAAAAAGAACAGGGCGCATATAAATGAAATTAGTCGCATATATTTCTCCTCTCTTGCGCAAAAGCTAGATCAGAGATTTATAAAATCAATCTTTCACAAATCCGCCGCTTAAAGCGTGGTCGATCAAAGCCACGGTTTCTGTAAGGCCGTAAAGGGCAATAAACCCTCCAAACCGTGGGCCTTGGCTGGCGCCCAATAGCACCTCGTAAATGGCTTTGAACCAAGCGCGCAGCGGTTCAAAACGCTCGCGGCCACAGGCAAAGACGATGCTTTGCAGCTGTTCGGGGTCAAGCGGCCCCTGATAAGCTGCCAATTGATCGCGTAAATCCTGAAGCGCGCTGCGCTCAAGATCAGAAGGCGCACGGTAGGTTTTGGTGGGTTTGACGAAATCATTATAATACCGCACCGCAAACCCCGCGGCTTGATCTAGACCGGGATGACTGGCGGCTGAGGTATCCGGGGCGTAGCGCTGAATAAAGCCCCATAATTGGTCTTTTTCATCTGCATTGGCAACCGCAGCCAGATTGAGCAACATACTAAAAGACACGGCCATATCGGGCTTTGGCGCATTCTGCCCATGAATATGGAAAATGGGGTTGTTCAATTGCGCCGCCGGCTCTTGTGTGTGGAAGGCTTTCAGCTGCTGCTGGTATTCATCCATGGCCTTCGGAATCACGTCAAAATGCATCCGTTTTGCGGTTTTTGGTTTGAGATACATAAAATAAGACAGGCTTTCGGTGGTGGCATAGCGCAGCCATTCGTCAATAGAGACTCCATTGCCTGAGGTTTTAGAAATTTTCTGCCCCTGCTCGTCTAAGAAAAGCTCATAGGTGAAATGTTCGGGGGCGGGCGCGCCCAAGAGCCGGCAAATTTTGTCATAAATGGGTGTGTTGGTCGAATGGTCTTTGCCATACATTTCAAAGTCAACGCCCAGCGCTGCCCAGCGGGCGCCGAAATCAGGTTTCCATTGAAGTTTCACATTGCCACCGGTCACCGGAAGGGTGAATTCACGCCCGTCCTCATCATCGAATGTCACAGTGCCTGCTTGTGCGTCAACCGCCTTCATCGGCACGTAGAGCACCCGACCCGTTTCTGGGTGTATTGGTAGAAATATTGAATAGCTCTGGCGCCGCTCTTCGCGCAATGAGGCGAGCATTACCTCCATAATCGCGTCGTATTTTTCCGCCGCGCGCAAAAGGATTTTGTCAAATTGCCCTGATCTGTAAAAGTCTGTGGCTGAGTAAAATTCATAGTCAAATCCGAACGTGTCTAAAAACCGGCGCAGCATGGCATTGTTATGGTGCCCAAAGCTTTCATAATCTCCAAACGGGTCGGGCACAGAGGTCAGCGGCTTTTGCATATGAGCATGCAAACGCTCTGGGTTTGGCACATTTCCCGGAACTTTGCGCATACCGTCCAAATCATCCGAAAAACAGATTAACTTGGTTGGTATGTCACTGATTTGTTGAAATGCATGCATCACCATTGTGGTGCGCGACACTTCGCCAAACGTACCAATATGGGGAAGACCAGAAGGCCCATAGCCCGTTTCAAAGAGCACATAGCCTTTTTCCGGTGGCGCTGCGGAATAGCGTTTGAGCAGCCTGCGTGCCTCTTCAAAAGGCCAAGCTTTCGCACTTAGGGCGAGGTCACGCATATTTGACATTGGTTCATTCTCCGAGATTGCCAGCAGGTCTGGTCCCAAATTCCTGCTGAGGGTTGCGGCTTCCTATTGCGACTGGACCAATAGGTCAATATTCTCTAAAAAAGACCTGTTGCTGTAGGATCAGATAATGGCTGAAAATATCCCAAAAGTTTTAACCTCACAGGATTGTCTAGTGACATTGATGATGGCTATCTCGGCTTCGGATGGTCGCATTTTAACCGCCGAGCTGGTCAAAATTCAATCGGCTGTGAATCATTTGCCGATTTTTGCCGATTATGACGTGGATCGGTTCACGCTGATGTCGCAGGTGGTATTTAATCTTTTTGAAAAAGAAGAGGGGCTGGATATGCTTTTTGGCCTCATTCGCGAAAACCTACCGGATCGACTATTTGAAACCGCCTATGCTTTATGTTGCGATGTAGCGGCGGCGGATGGCATTATTCGTGAACCTGAATTACGGCTTTTGGAAGAAATGCGATATGAGCTGAATATCGATCGCTTGCACGCCGCCGCGATCGAGCGCGGCGCGCGCGCGCGCCACGTCACTGCCTAGCGCAATTTAAAGTTTTTGTGACCATTTGCGCAGCACGTTTTGCTGCAATTGCTTGGCCCGTCTGTTCCAGTAACGCGCATTTCGCGAGGTTTCTCGCGCTGAGGCCAATAATTTTTGCCGCTGCTCAAGATCCTGACAGAAAATGGCAAAGGCATAGGGTCGCACAACCCCTTCCGTGACATAGCCCGCCAAGGCGCTGACATAATGCAACGTACCGGTTTTCGCCAGGATCAGCGCCCCGGATGCGCGATCAAGATTGCCACGGGCATCTCGCGGTTTGATTTTCTTCATCAATTTTGGAAACTCTGGCCATATTAGCAGCGCTTTTTGCAGCGCGCCTACCATATCATTGGGTGTCACCCGCGACGCAGCTCCGAGCCCCGAATGGTCAATGAATAGGCTATTTTGCATGCCTAATCTGGCTTTTGCCCACCGGGTCATGTGGCGCGCTGAGGCCTCTAATTGCCCAATATTGCCACCTCTGGCGCGGGTGGCGGCCAAGCCCAGCATTTCGGCGGTGATATTGGTAGAATATTTCATCATATCTTTGATGATTTCTGCTAAGGGATCGCTTTGATAATTTGCCAGTACGGTCTGAGCAGATGGCATATCGGCCGCTTCGGCTTTGGGCAGCGCGACGCCTTGTGTCTTTAAAAGACTGCGCAGGACCTCAGCCGTATGGGCAGCGGGGCGCCTAACCGGCAACCAACGCCCACCAGTTTTGCCAAGGGCGCTGCGGGCAACATTCCATTCTTCATAATCAGATCTCGTAGAATATTTGAACACTGGCGCGCCGCGCTTTTCAATCACCAGCTTGACACCGCTCACTGCGGGGCGGTGGTTCAAGCCGCGCGCTTCAAGCCATGTTTGATAGCGCCCATTCTTTAACTTCCATTCAAAGAATATCCGATTGTTATTCAGGTTCAGGCCGGAAAGGGCTGGGTTATAACCCACATGTGCCGGTTGCTGGGGATCGATCTGATATATCTCTTTATAAGCGCCAGTGGCATAAAGAAAACGGCCCGTTATTGTTTTTAAGCCCGTCTTAGCCAGCGCTTTGGCCAATTTTCCCAAAGCATCAGTGGTAAGCGTTGGATCCCCATCACCTTGCAAAATAAGATCGCCGGTCAAAACGCCATCTTTCACGCGGCCGGCCGTGGCAAGTGTGGTGTTAAAGCGAAAATCCTTGCCCAGCGTATCGAGCGCATAAAGCGCGGTGATCGCTTTTGTAACGCTGGCCGGTGCAAACGTATCCTCTCCGCGGTGGTTCTCGATCAACCCGCCTTGCGCCAGATCACATACTGCGCAGCCGCGCTTGCCACTGATGCTGGGTGTGGACAAAGCGCTGCGCAAGGCCGCAAAAGGTTGCGGAGCAGGGCGCGGTTTGGGCCGTAAGCTGCGCAGAGGCGCCGTTGCGGCGGCTGGTGAGGCCAAAAGTGAAGCTGCCAGCCATACTGCGAATTTTCGCCTTGTTATTTTATCGCTCATATCTACACATATTCTTTGCTTGGGGCGTTTTAAATCCGAAATAAGGCTGTGTAATGCATAGGGCGATTTTGATTATGCTGGTTGCGATGTCGTTGATCCCTTTGGGGGATACGGCGGGTAAATTGATGACAGACCAAAGCGCTCTTTCACCGTTTTTCGCCGCTTGGAGCAGGTTTGCGGTTGGCGCCCTCATATTAGCTTTTTTTGTACGCCGCGCCGCATATAAACTGTTGTTGGATTGGCGTATTATCGCGCGGGCCAGCATATTGGTCTGCGGTATTACGTCCATTCTAACAGCCCTTTCCACTGTTCCAATTGCCACCGTGTATGCGGTGTTTTTCATCGGCCCTTTGATCAGCTATATCCTAGCTGTTCTTTTTCTGAAAGAGCCCATTGGCGGGCTACGTTTGGCTTTGGTTGCAGGCGGCTTTATAGGGGTTGTGATCGTATCGCAGCCGCAGGGACAATTTGATCCAAATCTTCTTTTTGCCGTGTTGGCGGGGCTGTGTTATGGGGTTTTTTTGGCTTTGTCTCGCGCGCTGTCCGAGATTGCGCCACCCGTGGAGATTGCAGCCACTCAATTGGCCTATGGGGCATTTGTTCTTTTGCCTTTTGCGGTTTGGAACTGGCCGGGCATAACCCTTGAGCTGGGTTTTTTGGGGGCGGTATCCGGGATTGCCTCAATGGCTGGCAATTTGCTTTTAATAATGGCTTATGCTTTGGCGCCGGCCACGCGTTTGGCGCCTTTTGTTTATTTCCAGATCGTTATCGCTACGATCAGCGGCGCAGTGGTTTTTGACGATTGGCCGAATATGCTCAGCTGGACCGGCATTGCGGTTATTTTACTCTGCGGCGGCCTCTCGGCCAGCCGAGTGAGCCGCCCGAAGGCGCAGCCGGGTTGAGGAGATATCCGTCATTGGAATGGGAAGATAGCACCAACAAGGCGCGCTTTGGCGGCCTAAAAGTTGGCTTTGATACCCTGGCAGGCGGGCCGCACGATAAATTCTGCTGGCGCGGGCGTTGAGCGGCGCCATCTGATCGCCGGGCCGCGCCAATATGCCGATGGGCACCGAATTCATAATGGTTTCCCATGCGTGCCATTTGTGAAACTGGTTCAGGTTATCGGCGCCCATCAGCCAAACAAAACGATATTGTGCAAAGCGTTGTTTTAAGGCGGCAATCGTGTCGGATGTAAAACGGGTGCCGAGGTCGCTTTCAATGCCGGTGACATCAACCTTTGGGTGCTCCATCACTCGTTTTGCTGCGCGTATTCTGGATAAAAGCGGGTCTGGCCCCGTTGTTTTGAGCGGATTGGCAGGGCTGACCATCCACCAAACCCGATCAAGCCCGAAGCGGCGCAGCGCATGCCGCGTTATTTCAACATGCCCCGCATGCGCAGGGTCAAAAGAGCCACCCAAAAGGCCAATGATGCGTTGTGCTGCCATATTCTGCTCGCGTCTTTCTGGTTCGTGCGGGGGCACGGATCATATTCTTCTTCAATAGCCACCCTAAGCGCAGAAGTCATCCCCGCCGATCCGGCGGCGTCTGCAGAGTTTAAAATTTAACCTGAGGCGTTGCCCCCGCGCCCCCATTTGGGTATCTAACCATTCTGAATTATCGCCCTAAGGAGCAATCGAGATGGCCGCGTATCAATATGTTTATCACATGGATGGTGTTTCAAAGACCTATCCGGGGGGCAAGAAATGCTTTGAGAATATTCGGCTGTCATTTTTGCCCGGTGTAAAAATTGGTGTGGTTGGAGTGAACGGCGCGGGTAAATCAACGCTGATGAAAATTATGGCGGGGCTTGATAAAGATTTCACAGGCGAAGCCTGGTCGGCCGAAGGCGCGAAAGTCGGCTATTTGTCGCAAGAGCCTAAATTGAACGAAGAGATGAACGTTCGCGATAACGTCATGCTGGGCGTCGCCGAGAAAAAAGCCATTTTGGAACGCTATAATGAGCTGGCAATGAATTATTCCGATGAAACCGCGGATGAAATGGCCAATCTTCAAGATAAGATCGATGCAGAAAACCTGTGGGATTTGGATAGCCAAATCGATGTGGCAATGGAGGCGCTGAGATGTCCAGATGATGAGGCTGATGTGGCGACGTTGTCGGGGGGGGAGCGGCGTCGGGTGGCCCTGTGCCGGTTGCTACTCGAGGCGCCCGATATGCTGCTACTCGATGAACCTACCAACCATTTAGACGCAGAAACCATCGCGTGGCTGCAGCAGCATTTGATCGATTATAAGGGTACAATTTTGATTGTGACGCATGATCGTTATTTCTTGGATGATATCACCGGTTGGATTCTCGAGCTGGATCGCGGCAGCGGCATTCCTTATGAGGGAAATTACTCAAGCTGGCTGGAACAAAAAGCCAAACGCCTTTCGCAAGAGGCACGCGAGGATAAGAGCCGGCAAAAAACGCTTGAGCGCGAATTGGAATGGATGCGCCAGGGTCAAAAAGCCCGGCAAGCCAAACAAAAAGCCCGGATCAACGCCTATAATGATCTGGCAAATCAATCCGAGCGCGAGAAAATTAGCCGCGCGCAAATCGTTATTCCAAACGGGCCGCGGCTAGGTGGTAAAGTGATCGAAGTGGATGGTTTGCACAAAGCCATGGGTGATAAACTGCTTATCGAAAATCTTGAGTTTTCGTTGCCACCGGGGGGTATTGTGGGAGTGATTGGTCCGAACGGGGCCGGCAAATCAACGCTTTTCAAAATGCTCACGCAGCATGAAGCGCCGGATGCGGGTGCTATTACCTATGGGGATACGGTTGAGTTATCTTATGTTGATCAGTCGCGCGATGATTTGAAAGCCGATGCTACCGTGTGGGAGGCGATCGCTGATGGCCAAGATATCATCCATCTTGGCGATGCCGAAGTGAATTCACGCGCCTATTGTTCGGCGTTTAATTTTAAAGGGGGAGATCAACAAAAAAAGGTCGGGTTGCTGTCTGGAGGAGAACGCAATCGTGTTCATATGGCCCGGCTGCTAAAATCAGGCGGCAATGTATTGCTGCTCGATGAACCGACCAATGATCTTGATGTCGAAACCTTGCGCGCGCTAGAGGACGCTCTGGTCGATTTTGCAGGCTGCGCGGTTGTAATCTCGCATGATCGCTTTTTCTTAGACCGGATTTGCACGCATATTTTGGCGTTTGAAGGCGAGGCGCATGTGGAATGGTTTGAAGGAAACTTTGCCGATTATGAAGAGGATAAGAAGCGGCGTTTGGGCGCGGACGCTTTAAAGCCGAAGCGGATAAAGCATAAAAAGTTTTCTCGATAATAGCGAATAATTTTACACTGATCAGTAAAGTCTGAAATTGAGAGAATAACTTTTAAATTTTAGGCTGTTTCTCTGACAAATATATTGAACATGACGGCTGACCTTGTTTTACTATGAGAGGTAAAATGGAGAAAGAGCTGATGAAAAAATTTGTAATTATGGCCGCTGTAATCTGTGGTCTGGGTGGGTGTAGCACGATGTCTGATTATAATGTGAACCCCGCAGACTGGTTTTCAGGCGCAAGCGAGTAAACCGTTCAGGGGCGCCTGTTAAGGCGCCTCTGGGTGTCGCCCGATTATGTTGCGCCAGATAGGCGCTAGCCTGCAACATCTCTTTGAGAATCGGCAGCCGTTCTTTGCCGGCGCATTATGAGCATCAAGAACAGGCAGACTACAAACAAGCCTCCGATATCCCCAATCACGAAGATCAGCGTGGCGAAGCTTTGTCCTCCCGTGAACCCGTTAAAAATTGCGGCGTTGAATATGCTGGCAAAGGATCCAACAAGGAAAACGGGTATGAATTTCGGAACGTGCATCGCTGTTGCAAAAAAATCAAAGCCGCAGCGTTTGAAACATTCGAATGTGAGAGGAACGATTACAAGACCCGCAATGATTCCGATCGCGGCGCCGCTGGTAAAGCCCGGCAACCCTAATATCATATAATGGCCCAGAACAACGCCGGGCATCAGTAAGAAAATCGATTTCCAGCCATAAAGCCACGCTGTAAGAACGCGCACAGCATGCGGAAAAAACAATAGACTGCCGAAAACCTCTACACCCAGCGCCCAATCTTGCACGGGCTGTACGATGTGGGTTGTCAATAACAATCCAAATATATATGCCAGCGACGGTATGCAAAACTCAATTGCGCGCATAGAGATATCCCTCCGATGCGGTGAGTATATGCTGTTCACCATTGAGTTAAAAGTAAGGACATCCTTACCTTTTAACTTTGTTTAAGGCATTGTAATTATGGCTTTTTATTGCGACTGTATTATATATCCACCGCGACCCTTGCCATTATAAGCCAGGTGATCTTGATCAATAAGAGACTTCAACGCGCGGAAAATAGACGGGCGAGATGAGGATTTTAAAAACCGATGTGCAAGGATATCTTTGGTTTTCACAATCGGTGCTGCGTCTTTTAATTCGACGCATGCGAGCATCACATCACGCTCAAGGTGAGACACATCTGTGAGCCCAACTTCGCTTTCCATATCCAGCATTAAGCCTCTCAGTTTCGCTAAATGGGTTAACGATGACATGATAGGTTCCTTTGACCAGTTACGCTGTCTTTTTATAACAAAAAAACGATTAATAAAATAGAAATTATCAAAACGAGCTATAAAATACGCATATTTTGTGAAAATCTATAAATGATTGCGCTATCAGATCCGGCTCCGTCCCCCGATAGCGGTGCGTTATGTTATAGTCTTAAAGTGAGGGCGGTGGCGTGCGTTTGCGATCCTTATCAGCCGCCGCGGTTAACGCGGGTGCGCTGTTTATAAGGCCGCCGGCGGCGAAGATGTTTTAAACAATAAATAAACGCCAAGGCTTGCCTTGACAAATATGCATTTAAACTGAACTTTTGATACAAGGCACGGGGCTTGTTTCATGCCAATGTGAGCAATGCCTGCGATGAAATTTGCCCCAGCGGAAGAATGCCATTGGATAGGTTAGCGGACGCTGATTCGGCATTGTACGGCTGTCTTTCCGCCAATTTTTACGACAATCTGGTCTCCAGATTGTACCAAATGCATGCCAAGGGCGGTTCCTCCCAGAACTATATTTCCGGATGCCATCTTCAAATCATACTCTGCCAAATGAGAGGTGAGCCACTCCAATGAAGATCTGGGTCCCCCGTCCATCGGCCACATGTTACCAGCATCGATTTCGGCGCCATTCACTTCTAGCGATAGAACCGATTTCTCGCCATATATGTTGGGCAGGCCTTTCCAATTTTGATCGGGCAGAATTATTCCTTTATTCAGACCATTATTCGCAATCAGTTCTGACAGAGATTTTTTGGGAGCGCGAAAAACGAAATTATGCAATTCAATCACTGGGAAGACGGAGGTGATTTCGCCGCCTGCTCCGGTCTGAAAAGCCATTTCAGCTTCAATAGCTAAATTATCAAATTGATTGAGGTTTAGCGTGGCGCCGCTTTGATGAATTTCTTGGTTGAACAAAGTCCCGCGAATTGGCCCCTGCATGCCAAAAAGTTTTGTTATGCCAGGTCCGGTACATCCCACCTTGTAACCGGCTATTGTCTCACCTTTTTGTAGCCTCAATTTGACCATGGTGTCTTGGATGGCATAGGCCTCATTGATGGTTATGTGAAAGCCTTCATCCTTGAATATAGTGCCTGGTTTGTTGCTTTGGTAATCTGCCAGCTGTCGACGTGCCCAGGCATCGATTTTATGTGTCATTTAAAGTTATCTACCGCGCTCGTAATCTACAGTTCATTCACCTTGAAGCCTATCTTCGCAAAGAGCACTTGATCAAGGCAGCGCCCGACTTTCTTTTGCCTATGTGATGAAAGCTCGTTGAAGATATAACCACATTGTTGCGGTACAATAATGGGTGATCAGGTTAGGGTTGGCGCCTGTTTATCAAGGGCCACGCATCGAGCGTTTAAAATACCTTCCGACCAAATCACCATTGCCATGATTTTTAGAGCCTGCCATTGTCATGGGCGAAAATAACGAAACGAGCGATCGCAAATACTCACACTGGGAGGTTTTAATAATGCCTAGCGATATACAAGAAGCAAAATGCTTTTGTGGAGAGACAGCAATAAGTTTCAAAAATGATCCTATGATGCATTTCATGTGTCATTGCACCGATTGCAAGGTTCTTTTTGACGGTTCGTCCAAAATGTTTGTTTACACTGAGCTTGATGTTGAGCTGTCGGGAGCCTTTCAAACCTTTAGCTATAAAGGCGGCAGTGGAAATTTACTGAACCTGACTTTTTGTAGCTCATGCGGCATGAATGTGTGCACTAAGCCAGATTTACTTGAAGGGATGGTGTATGTGTTTTCGGGTATGTTACGCGCGTTTTATGAATTCAAACCGAATGTAGAATTGTTTACAGATCATAGATTTCCATGGGAAAAACAGCCAGACACTGCGATTCAATCCTATGCCCATAATGGCACGGTTGAGCGGATAGGAGAGCTTTTGGAAAATTTGGATCAACGAGGATAAACAATCCATCTTGCTCGGGGTAATGATTGCAAACCCCCTTGCTATTTGCTGCGTGTCGTCGACTTGGGCTAAAGGCAATAAAAGCCATCTTTCTTGGGCGAAACAAAAATACATCTCATGATCAAAGGACGGTGGCTTTTTGGGCTTAACAGTTGGTCGACAGCCCTTTTTATTTAGCGTAACGTTCTTTTATGAAGATAGATGGAAATATAGCTGCGCAAGTCGCCCTACAAGCCAGAAACACCGCGCCTAAAGCGCCGGTGGTTGCGCATGAAACCACCGGGACTAAAGGTGAAAAATCTGCTGATGTGGTTCTATCTCAAGAGCTCATCGCGAAAAACTACCTTAAAGTGACGGCGTCCATGGAAGCGGGAAAATCCAGAGGAGCATCGCTGTCCAAAATTTCAGATAGCTACGATAATATTCCAGAGGTTGGCCTGTTAAATGCCAATTCAGGGCCAAAATCTGGACCGGCGTCGGTATCGCTAGAACTCTCTGGCATTCGCAGAGATACGATCACTATGATGAACGAATTGCCTGCCGAGGTGAATATCCAAGTGGCAGATGAGATTCGTGTGTTAATTGCCAAGAATGAATGGCCTACAGATACAAAGTCAATCAACGAAAAAATCAAACAGATTACAAACGCCATTCAATCTCAGCGTTGAAGCGGGATTATGCTTTTTAATTCCCGCTTTATTGTTGGGGACCTGATAATAGGTTGGTCATTCGGTGATGTGCTGTCCGCTTCTCATTTAGCGTCATATCTGCCCGCCAGATGATCAACGACAACCCTCCTTGTTTTTGGCATTTTTTGAACTTCGTATATTTACGATTATTCAAGGGAACCACAGCATGGGCCCTGCTAACAGCTGTAAAAAAGCCTTTATAAGGTCACTGGAAACCCCAAATATTCCTATGCCTGCTGATAAGTTCTTGCACCTGATAGAGGGTTTTTACCTCTAGCTCAGGCGTTTTGGGGGATGTCGAAAACGCATTGGGCGTTCTAGCCATCTGGGTTGCGGTCAATTTTATCAGCGGCACGTTTGCCAGCTGACCTTTGAAGGTTATGCAGGGCGTTGAGAGCAGCACAAAGCGCGCAACTGACGGTATGGATATTTTCCAAGTGATATGGGCCGGATCACGCTGCAAACCCATTTTCTAAGAAGCTTTGACCGGCGCAAATACAGCTTCGATCGAATCTCACAGGAGCGCTAATGCTGTTAGTCTTTTTTATCCGGGTTTTTATGAAACATAAAATCTAAATCAACGTCAGTTTTCATGGCCGCACTTACTCCACTGGCTATAAAAACGATAGCCAAAAGAAATCCGATTGGCACCAATATCGCCGGTGCTGCAATCAACTGAAGGTGAATTAAGAGCGTAAGCCCCATGATGAAAATTGAAATATAGTACGCCCAGTAATGCATTTTTGATCTTTACCTCCTTCGTTTGGAAAATAGGTCGGCCCGAAAACCGGTCAAATACGACCTTTCAAATTTAAACGATATTACGATACTGGCTGAGTCAGCGGTGAGAGAAAAGGTATTGTTAAGGGCAACAGCCACATGAACTTGCGGGCGCGGTTATCTTTTTTATCGGCTTTGATTTAATCTGCTTTTTGGTCGGCGTTACCTGCAGCGGTTGTTCCAATGCTTCAGCTTCCTTAGTCAGTTTGTCTCTGACGTAATCGTGAAGTGTGAAAAAGCCGAGCTTGGCGGCCTTTTTTGTCTCATAATTGAGCCGGCCGCGTAGGTTAGAAACATAAATTTCTACTGTTTCTTCAGAAACTTGTATCAAGACATACCTTTCAAATCAGGCTTTTTTATACCGGTTTTGGCGAAAACAACAATTTCTAAAATAAAAGGATAAGGCGAAATTGTCTGAACGGGCATTGCTGAAAGCTGATGATATAACAATTTTTAAGCTATTGGAAAATGGCAAGGAAATTTCTGATGCTCTGGCCCTGTATAAAAACTTGGTGGGCGCAGAAGAAGACTGGAAGGCGCGGGAGAACTGCACAAGGCGGGCCAGTGCGGTTGAACTAGAATCCTGGCGCAATGGCGCGCGAAAACTCAATAGCGCTGGATAACGCTGTAAACTATTCCATCAAAGGTGATACCGGCCAGATATCCTGTCTGGTTGAATATATGCGTGTGTATTTCACTTAACCGAGCTTGTGTGGTGACAACCTGCGTTTTTGAAACGCCTTGTGCGGCATAACTTACCGTGCCTAGAATTTCAAAATTCGTACCATTCAAAATTGATTTTAGCCGGTTCTGCGTCATTACATACGAAACTTGGCTATATTGTTGCCCCCCTATCTGCGGCCCAATATTTCCACCCGTCATTCGGACACGTGCGATCGCTTTTCGATCCTTTACAACAAATCCCTCTGAATAATTTGCTCCGAATAGAAAGCCACCTTTCAAAGCTTTTGGAAACACGATTTGGGCAACCGATGCTTGCTCTAATGCACCGAGTGATGCGCTGTTTGCCTTAGCGGCGGCCAATGTTTCTATCGCAGTACGTTCCGAAACAGCGAAGCGTTGCTTTATATCTGATCCTGTTTGCTGCACGGTTTTTTCTATGTTGGTGCAGCCTGCCAAGATCAAAAGACAAGCCGCCGCAATACATGTTCGCAAATTTATGTAAGGCATGAGTATGTTTCTTTCTTCACTCAACAGATCCTATGGCTTACCCATGATAAAATGCTTGCCGCGATTGTCGTGGCTGCGATGACGGGTGCCTTTGTCGCTCAGCAGCGTTAATATTTTGGTTCAGAAAAAACAACCTCTCCCGTAAGATTGAAGCTTTCTCAGGTTTGAACTGTTTTTACTGTAGCAGACCATTTTGAAAGCCTGCCAAAAATAATGTCTGCGCCCGCTTCATTGCGATAAATATTTCATGTCACCTATGAAGTTTCATCTGCCTTAATAAGCTGACGCTGGATCGCCTCTTTTGAAAGCGCGCTGGATTAAGTTTCATGTTTCACAACCCAAAAACCTTAATCTTCTGCAGTTTGAAAATTAAATTGCAAAATGCGGGCAATGGATGAACGCATCCTCATTTTCCTTTTTTAGTTTTGCTGGAAATAGAAGATATAGAAAGCTATCGATAAATGTGTGGATTGGGGGTGTCGCTTATAGGTATTCTGCTTATGATTGATCTCCAGAGTTTACCATTTTTTTTAAGACCAACATTAGTAACGATTTCATCTCTATCTCTCCAACGCCATTCAATACAAAAAGCATTTTCGTGAACGACCTCAGCTTTTAAATGCCAATCCCAATCTGGTTTGACGGCTAGCTCGTTGATGATTTCACAATGTTCATCGCGGGTGGAAAGCTCAAGCTCTCGAACCATCATAAAATCTTCATGGTGAAGGTCCTGAAAAACTTGCGGATCATAGCTTTGAAAGCAAGCGCAAAGCTCGTCATGAATGCTCATAGTGGTCTCCTATTCGATTAATGCTTTAAACCCTAAGCCAATGTATCCAAAATAAAAGGATTACTCAGCAGGCTATACGCGAGTGACTGATCTCACCGATTGGTTGATGCCAGATAAAGCCGATGCTGCGCGCTTAGTGCATAAAATATCCAACATAGGCCAGCGCATGCCTGCCAGCGGCGCTGCGCTTTTTGGTTGAGATAAAGCGCGCAGCTTTTGCAGTTTGGTCCAGCGCTTCATATCAGTCATCGGTGCGTCAAACCTAACAGAAACGTGTTTTCATGAATACGGTTTCGTGCCAGTTGCCACCTCTGTTTCAGGGATAAGCGATTTGCGTTTTAGAACGCGATCCGCTGCGTGCTTTACATCTGAGCTATCATTCGGGCGGGCGTTTGTTTCAACATTGCATGCTGTGGCCTTTGCAATAAGAAGACGCCAAAAGATTTTTTCGCGGCGTTCCAGCTCCGTCTTGTTTTCCTTGATGGTTTGGTGTTGCCGTAAAATACGTCCGAACGAAAATTCATAACGCCATGCAGAGCACTCTCTCTATTTCAACGGCTGCCAACGTAATGCCTGATCAGAGCTGTTCAACTGGATGCTCTTCCATCGCTTAAGATACTAAACGCAAAAGCCAGATTGATGCCTGTTTCAAAGGGTGAATGTTTCTTTCAGGTCCAAGGCATGCTCCAAATTTAGAATGCGTGTATAAAGAGCGTTACGTTTTGCAGGGCTCCAACGGCGGGCGGTTAAGCTATTATATTTTTCTTTTAAAGCGGCCTCAGAATAGGGATCTCGCCAATCCCCACGGTTGGTTTTTACACTGGCGCGATAGGTGCTTCCATCTTGCATCGTAATGCAAATACTGGCTGGGCGATAATCGGGTAATTGCGCTGACATATCGGAATTTTCTTTAATTGATGTTTTTGCAGCCAGATCCAATATTTTAGTCTTTTCAAGCATGTCTTGGGTAAAGCTCTGAATTTTTGAAGATCTATTGATTAAACTTGTGGCTACAGCAAAGGGAACAGAAAACCGTGCCGCCAGCATATTGCGCGGTTTAGGATCGGTCAGTTCGGCAGCCAGAAAATAGCTTTCAACATCGATATGTGCGATATTTTCGGGATTTTGAAGCTCTGAATATTGTTCCATCAAGAGCCAGAGCGCGTCTAAAGCTGCATGATTATAACGACAGCATGCGTGAAGCTTGAAATAGTTGCGGGTTACCTCAAATCGCGTTCCTAGCGCATCCAAAGCTGCGGCGGTATCAAAGCTGGAAGAAACAATATTGCCAAAAACAGAGCCGATTCCATCTTTTTCCCCACTGAAACCGGCTTGTAAAATTTGATACGCCAAATGCGCCATTTGATTTGAAATACCAGTGTAAGAATTGCGAACCGTGCCACCTTCCAGCATGGTTTTTCGGCTGGTCGCCAAGCTGAAGCTTGAGGAAATATTGATCAATTCGATAATTTTTTGTCTATCTAAGCGATTTAAGACGCCAATCGCGGAAGCAGCGCCGATAACGCCCCAGGTGCCATGCGGGTGCATATGGGGGTTCAGGTTCGTTGCAAGACCGATACGCGCGGCAATGTCATATCCAAGGATAAACGACTGAAGAAATTCTTGCCCTGTGACCGGCGCATCCGCGGTGTCGGAGGCGGCAAGCAATGCTGGGAAAACATGCATACCAGGATGCCCTCGTGCAAATTGATGACCTTCATCCATCTCAAGCGCGGTGCCCGCTGTTCCGTTCATCAAGCTTGCCGATTGTGCATCGCTGAAGTTTGAGCCGCCTAAGATACGCGCGCATCCGTGGCGCATGATTGAGGTTTCCAGGGCTTGATTTTCGGCCTCAGCGCTGCCGCCTACAATGGCCGCAATGCAATCGGCTATAATCAGTTTTGCCCGTTTTACAGCCGGTTCAGGAATATCATCGAATTTTGTTTGCGTAAGGAAATCAGCAAAAGCGTGCAGGTGATTTGGCATAAGTTTGTTCCAACTTTACAAATTTGATTATCTGCGTTGCGTGCTATTTTATCATTATTGTTTGGACACAAGAAGAGTTTTACGTGTTTAATCAAAGTATAAGGGCCAAGTAATGGCCCATGTAAAACCGACAGGAGGGTTTAATGACTAAATCAAAGGATTTATTTACAGGCTCGCGCCGTAAATTTATGAAAGGGGCCTCGGCAACATTTGCACTTGCCGCAGCAGGTTTATCAGCTCCACAAATCGCGCGTGCCGCTGGTGCCGTTAAAATTGGCTTGATCCATCCCGCAACGGGCTGGGCTGCCTATCCGGCCGCACAATTGCGCTATGGTGCGCAAATGGCCATTGCCGATCTCAACGCCGCGGGCGGTATAAAATCTATGGGCGGTGCGGCATTAGAAGCGGTTTTGGGAGATTCGCAGACAAAACCAGAGATCGGCGCCGCCGAAGTTGAAAAAATGAACGAGGCAGGCGTGCACGCCATTCAAGGCTGTTATCAATCAGCCGTTGGACTTGCGGCCTCTGCAGCGGCGGCCAAATATAATATACCGTTCTCGGTTGATGTTGGTGTTTCGGATAAATTGGTGCAGCGCGGTCTGAGCAATGTCTTTAGAATGGCGGATGGATATGGCCGGATTGCGGCAGATGCATCCGTTAATCTTGCCGAGATTAACAAAGCCGCAGGCTCACCTGCCAAAACGGTTGCAATCGTGCATGAGGAATCAGAATTTGGTACAGGAACAGCCAAACTGGTGACCAAAGCCCTTGCCAGTCATGGTTTGGAGGTGATTGAAACGATCAAACATGCCAATCCAACGCGAAATTTTGATAATATCGCATTGCGGTTAAAATCGGCCAAGCCGGATATCATCATGCCGATCAATTATCCTGGTGAATATATCCTACTTGCGAAAACCTTGCGTCAACAGCGGGTTGATTTTATGGCCAGCTATTCTGTGCTTGGAGGCGGTTTTAACTTCAAGTTTGTGGATGAAATGCCTCAAATTGCAGAAAATATGATCGATGTGAACCATTGGTACGATCCGAGCTCGGCATCGGGGCAACAGATGCGTGCGCGCACCGAGGCAGATGGTAAGTATTTCACCTTCGAGGTGTATTGCGCTTACATGTCAATCATGTTCCTTGCCGATGGGTTTGAGCGTGCAGGCTCCACCGATAAAGAGGCTGTGAATGCAGCTTTGGCAAGCTCAACGCTGGATATTGATTTTATGCCCTATGGATCGACCAAAATGGTTGATGGTCAAAATATGGGTTCGCGCGCGGTGGCCATTCAAGCGCAGAAGGGCGATGTGCAAATCATCGCGCCCTCTGAATACGCGTCCGCCTCTGCGGTTTTCCCGCGTAGTTAAAAGAGTGGTATGAAATGGGGGCAGCCTTTTGTGAATTAAAGGCTGCCCCCCCCACAACAAACCGTCATCGAGCAAAGAAATTAGATGTTATCAACCAGTCTTTCACTGCTTCCAGCAGGCATCATCAATGGGTTTATGTTTGGCGCTATTTACGCGCTGGTCGCTTTGGGCTTAACGCTGATTTACGGTGTGCTGCACATTATTAACTTCGCCCATGGTGCGATGTTGATGCTGGCGCTGTATTCTGCTTATTTTCTGTTTAAAATCTTGAATATCGATCCTTACGTGGCGATCCTTATTGTGACGCCGGCGAGCTTTATTTTTGGCTATGTCATTTATCGATGGGGAATCGGGAAGCTTTCCGGCGGCAAAGATCAAAATATCCTGCTGATCACGCTGGGTTTATCGATTATACTTGAAAACGCAGCGTTGTTTTTCTTCACAGGTGATCAACAAACGATAAGCCTTTCTTACAGTTATGACTCGCTCGATTTAGGGTTCTTGTACTTGTCATATCCCAAGCTGATTTCTTTCATTGCCTCGCTTGTGATCTGTGGATTGCTTTGGATGTTGATGACCCTCACAGATTTGGGAAAGGCAATACGCGCTGTTGCGAAACAGCGCGAGGGCGCCCGATTGGTTGGGATAGATGTCGAGCATGTTTTTGCCGTTACATTCGGCATTGGTATTGCCTGTTTGGGCGCTGCCGGTTGCATGTTGCTGCCAATTTTCTACGTAGACCCCTATACCGGAAACGTCTTTGTCATTATCGCTTTTACCATCGTTGTTTTGGGGGGTATGGGCAGTATCGTTGGGGCTTTGCTCGGCGGTTTTATTATTGGAATAACCGAATCTGTAGGGGGGCTGCTTCTGGGTGAAAGCCTTGGGCAGATTGGAATTTCTCTTATCTTTATCTTGATCCTAATTTTTAGACCGACAGGTATTTTTGGGAGCAAGGCATGAGTTTTAACGCCAAAAATACATTGCTGTTCGGGTTGGCTCTGCTGGCAGCGGCGCTTGCGCCAGTTGGCATCTCGAGCAAATTTTACCTCGATGTTCTGACGCTGATTTTCTTTACCGCCTATATCGGGCAGTCTTGGAATATTTTAGGGGGGTATGCAGGTCAGTTTTCTTTTGGTGGTGTCATGTTCTTTGGAACCGGGGCGTATACATCTTCCATTCTTCTGGTCACGTTTGGTATTCCGCCGCTTATTGGTATTTTTGTGGCGGTTTTAATGGGGGCATTTTTAGGGTTTCTAGTCGGATATTTAAGTTTCCGATCAGGCCTGCGCGGCTCGTATTTTGCGTTGATCACGCTGGCTTTCGCCGAGCTTTTGCGCGTTTTGGCAAATTCGGTTGAATTTACGGGCGGAGGTGTTGGGCTTTTCCTCACCTATGCGCCCGGGTTGATGAATTTGCAATTTGTGTCTCCCACGGGGTTTTACTATTTCTCGCTTTTCTTATTGGTGATTTCTTTGGCAATTGCCCTGTGGTTGGAACGGTCACGTTTTGGCGCGCAGCTTATTGCGATCCGGGAGAATGAAGAGGCCGCGGAAGCTTTGGGCATTGATACGCTTAAATGCAAGCTCTATGCGATTATGATTATGGGGGGTATGGGCGGCGCCGCGGGAACATTTTATGCCCAGAAATATTTATATATTGACCCGCCAATTTCCTATTCTATCGCCTTATCGGTTGAAATGTTACTTGTAAGCATCGTGGGGGGGCTGGGCACGGTGTTTGGCCCGCTTATCGGATCAGTTGTGTTGCATGTTGTGAACGAAGTTGCCCGGCATTTTATTGACACCCCGGGTTTGAGTCTGATCGTTTACGGTGTGATTTTGATTTTTATCATCTCGTATCTTCCAAACGGCTTGGTAGGGCTTTTTCGCAGAAGCCGCGGCAAAAAGGAGGATGGTGGTGCTTGAGGTAAAGCAACTTACAAAACGCTTCGGTGGTTTGATCGCCGTTTCCGAGGTAGATTTATCGGTGGTTGAAGGTGAGATCGTATCTTTGATTGGGCCCAATGGTGCAGGCAAAACCACATTATTCGCCAGTATTGCAGGTTTCTTGAAGCCCGATGGCGGTGACGTGCAGCTGAATGGGCGGTCGATTTTAAATCTGAAACCGCATAAAATCTGCCAGAGAGGCATGGTGCGAACGTTTCAAATTACCCAGCCATTCGCGGCGTTGAATACGCTTGAGAATATTATGGTTGGGGCCTATTCTCGAACCGGTGATAAAGCCTTAGCGCAGCGTGAGGCGGAACGCGTGGCTGACATTGTTGGCATGACCTCGCAACTGCATCAAAAAGCAGATGGTTTGACCGTTGCGGCCCGCAAACGCCTGGAACTGGCGCGGGCTTTAGCCACCAAACCAAAGCTGCTTCTGCTTGATGAGGTTATGGCGGGCCTTAATCCGACGGAGATCGACGAAATTGTCGACGTCATTAAGGGTATTCGCGATACAGGCGTGACGATTTTTTTAATCGAGCATGTGATGAAAGCGGTCGTGAACTTATCGGATAGAACATATGTTTTGAATGATGGAAAACTGATTGCGCAGGGCACGCCAGAATCGGTGGCATCGAACCCAACCGTTATTGAGGCCTATCTGGGCCATGGGGCGGCCGCGGCGATGGCTGGCGAGGGTGCAGCATGATCAGGATTGAAGGTTTAAACGCAGGCTACGGCCCGCTGCAGGTGTTGCGCGATATCACGCTTGATGTGGGTGAGGGGGAAATTGTCGCGGTCCTGGGCAGCAATGGTGTTGGAAAAACCACTTTGAACAACACACTTTCGGGCTTGATCAAACCAAGCTCTGGTTCGATCTATTTCGATGATGTTTTAATCTCGGGGCGCGACCCGGTTGAGATCGTTGATATGGGCCTGATACATGTCCCCGAGGGGCGCAAGTTATTTCCCAACCTATCCGTAAAAGAAAACCTCGAATTAGGCAGTTATCGCCGGGGCAAGCCCAATCGGGCCAGCAATCTTGAGCGGGTTCTGGGTGTTTTCCCTAAACTCAAAGAGCGCCTATTCCAAACCGCGGGTACGCTTTCGGGGGGCGAACAGCAGATGGTTGCCATAGCGCGCGGTCTGATGGGAGAGCCGCGCGTGCTGCTATTGGATGAGCCATCTTTGGGCCTTTCTCCTTTATTGGTGGAGCAGATGTTCACATTGATAAAACAGATCAATGAAAGCGGTCTCGCCGTGATATTGGTGGAGCAGAATGTCATTCAATCGCTTGCGATTGCAAATCGGGCTTATGTGATTGCAGAGGGTACGGTCGCTATGTCCGGCCCTGCTGCTGACTTACGCGAAAACAGTGATTTGAAAAGGTCATATTTGGGCTTGTAAGTCATTGCGCGGTGAACCCGCCATCTGCCACAATCACCTGACCGGTTATGAAAGAGGCCGCGTCGGAAAGTAAAAATGCCGCCAGGTTGGCGATTTCTTCGGCGCGTCCAAAACGGCCCAAAGGTATTGCTTGCGTCAAGGCTTCAAAGCGGGATTTGTTGGCGCGCGTCGCGGCTGTCATATCGGTTGCGATTGGGCCCGGTGCAATGGCATTTACGCGTATGTTATCTGGCGCAAGCTCAAGCGCCATCGCTCGGGCCAAACCATTAATTGCAGATTTTGAGGCGGCATATGCCGCTGCATTTTTATGCCCGACGAGGCCAATTTGACTTGAGATCATAACAATAGCGCTTGCTTTATTTTGGCGCAAATAGGGAATAGCGCATTTGGCAAGCTGAAAGCTCGCATTCAAATTCACATCCAGAATGCGGGCCCAATCTGGCGGGCTGGTCTCTTCGCTGCGCAGCAGTTTAATCATACCAGCTGAAGATAAAATCCCGTCTAGGCCCTGGGATGCCTCTGCGGCTTGCCGTATCGCGCTGTGCAATGCGTTTTGATCGGTGACGTCCAGCTCAAAGCAGTGACCAGCAGAGACTATCGGCGCAACTGCGTCACGTTGTGCCTTGTTGAAAACAGTCCCTGAAACATGCGCGCCAAGGCTTTTGGCAAGGCGCGCGCTGGCAAGGCCGATGCCACTTCCCATCCCGGTTATAAACAGACGTCTATTGACAAGCGATATCATTGGTGGCGTCCTAGATCGAGTAAAGCCTGTAGAAGAGTTGCACAGTGGTATGAATATATGAAGCAAATTTTGGTGATTGTTCCGTTTCCAATGTCAAAAGACAATTTGGCCCTGCGTAAACAACAGCTCGAAGCGGTTCAAATGTCTGAGCAAATGGCATTTACATTCAAAGCGGTGAAAGCTGCGCCTAAAAACTATATTTCAGAGGCTGATATGGTGCTTGCGGATGTGGCAATTCTGGAAGCTGGTCAAAGCGCTGTAGAGGATGGGTTTGATGCCGTTTGCGTGGATACGATGAGCGATTCCGGAGTGGCTGCGTTACGCTCGATTTTATCGATCCCGGTTGTCGGGCCCGGACGGGCTTCCATGTTAACCGCCCTGATGTTGGGGCGGCGGTTTTCAATTCTGACAATGTGGAAAAAATGGGATCATCTTTACCAAAAAACGGCAAAAGACTTGGGTCTTCAGACGCAAATGGCCTCGATAAGATCGATCGACGTGGCTCCGGACAATCAAGCCTTATTAGAAGGTAAAGAAGAAGAGATTTTTTCAAAATTATTGTCTGCTGCGCAGCAAGCGATCGATCAAGACGGCGCTGATGTTATTTTGCTGGGGTCAACCACAATGCATCAAGCCCATGCGTATCTTGCTGATGCGTTAGATATCCCGGTGATCAATCCCGGCCCATTGACTTATAAACTGGTGGAAACCTTGCTGGGTTTGGGGCTTATGCAAAGCGCGCGCGCCTATCCAACATCGCCAGCACCGCGCGATGCTATGGTGCAGGCAATGATGGACGCTGCCGGTGAATTTAATCACTAATCCGCATCAGCATGGTTCAGCGTGTTTTCGCCGGCCATATAAACGCGCACAGTGTGAAACTTTTCATCCTTAAGCGTGAAAAAGTTGCAGTTGGATTTATAGACCAGCTGACCCGTTTTTAGCATATTGGTGACTCTGAACCGGGTGGCAATTTCGGCATTCGTTGCATTTTCTACAAATGAAAACTGGTCATGGCGCACCCATTCATGCTTGGACCATAGCCGCTGGAACATTCCGCTAATCTCTTGATGCCCTTTTAGCACGATTCCATGCGTTTCGACCGAAAATAGACAGTCTTGGCATAATGTTGTTAATATAAGGGCCAAATCTTCTTGGTCGACACCACGAAAATAGTCCAACACGCGTTTCTGAAGAATTGTCTCGGCCATTGCGTTAGCGCCCCTAATGTTGATGCTTGTTCTCTGCCAAGTCATTCCAGACCTGCTGCTCTGTAATTTTGCCACCGCGTATGGCGAACCGGTCGATGAAACGAATGCCCGCAAAGCTTTCGCCATTCAGCCAAGTGCCTTGAAGCGTTCCAAAGCAAAATACGGATGCGCTTTCACCTTCAAAAGCCGTTTCCATGCTTTCTATTGTTTTGGAAACGGATTGATATCGCGTTTTTGCCCAAGCCACCACTTGGTCAGGATGGCTGAAACTTACCCCGCCTGGGAATATCAGTTTGACGTCATCCGCCAGCCAGCCAACTGCCTCATCCAGCGCGCGCTTTTCCATTGCCGCAAGAAACGCCCTTACAATTTGATCGGGCTGTCTTGGCGCGGCGGCGGGCTTTTTGGGGCTGCGCCCGCGCATATAATTTTCGGGCGCAACTTCTTTTACCGTTACGATTACAAATTCAGGTGATGCCCCAATGGCAGAACAGGCCGCATCGGTTATTCGTTCGCAAACCAAACGGCGCGTCGGCGCATCATAGCCTTCGATCAACGTACATTCTATAAGCGGCATTCCATCTTCCTTTGTATTTTTGCCCGTTGAAATCCGAGCAATCGCCGTATCTTAATAGTAAGCAGCCGAGAAGGCCAAAGAAGATTATAGCAATGTGACAATTCTGTGATAGGCAGTTTGAATGGATACTTTAGCAAAAGCGCTTATTTCTAGGGCCTCTGGCCAGTCAAAGCTGCGCGTTGATGATGTTGTGATCTGCGAGGTTGATCTGGCTATGATCCACGATTCCGGCGGTCCGCGGCGGGTCAAACCGATTTTAGATCGATTGCAGCGGCAGGTTTGGGATAAAGATAAGATCGTTGTGGTGACGGATCATTATGTGCCGGCGGATAATGCGGAAACGCAAGCCATTCAAGCTTTGACAAAACAATGGGTCCAAGACCAATCTATAGATAAATTTTATGATGAGCAGGGCATTTGCCATGTTGTTCTGCCCGAGCGAGGGCATTTGGCTCCAGGGCTTTTCTGCGTTGGGGGGGATAGCCATTCACCCACCGGTGGCGCCTTTGGCGCCTATATGTTTGGCATCGGTGCGACTGAAATGGCCGGGGTGCTTGCAACGGGCGAAATTTGGATCAAGGTTCCAGAGACGATCCTTATGTCATGGCGCAATCAGTTAAGCGCTTATGTAACGGCGAAAGACATGATGCTGGCAATGTGTCGTAAAATCGGTATGGGGGGCGGGCGGTATCAGGCCATCCAATATGCTGGGCAAACCATTCAAGCGCTTTCTATGCAAGAGCGGATGACCTTATCTAACATGGCGGCAGAGCTGGGTGCGCAAGCCGGTTTAATTGCGCCAGATGAAGCTACCGTCGCTTTTGTGCAGGCCGCGGGTGGCACGGTGCCTGCAAATTGGCGCGATTTTCAGATAGAGGCGGCGGAAAGCGCTGAAAATGTAATGCAATTTGATGCTGCCAGTTTAGAGCCGCAAATTGCGGCTCCGCATTCCCCTGAAAATGCTGATGCGGCAGATGCTTTTCGTAATATTTCCTTTGATGTGGCCTATATTGGGGCCTGTACGGGTGCCAAATATGTAGATCTGGCTGCAGCCGCAGAGGTTTTAAAGGGGCGGCGTATTGCAAAAAATGTGACGTTGAAAGTTGCGCCGGCCAGTTTGCGCGATCAAAATCGCGCCGCGCAGGATGGAATAATGCAAATTTTGCAGGATGCTGGCGCCGAGTTTTTAGCCAATTCCTGCGGTATCTGCGCTGGCTATGGAGAAGATCGTTTGGCAGAGAACCAAGTTTGTCTATCTTCGACGGCGCGTAATTTTAAAGGCCGCATGGGCGCGCCGAGTTCACAAGTTTATTTGGCCTCTCCTTACACGGTCGCCGCTTCGGCCGTCACGGGCAGATTGAGTGACCCCAGACAGGTTATGGGGGGCGGATAGATGGCGCGCTTGTGGCGGTTTGACACAACGATTGATACGGATGTTTTGGCGCCGGGCTTTTATATGAAAAAGCCCTTGGAAGAGCTGGCGCGCCATTGCCTTGAGGCGGTGCGGCCTGAATTTGCCGCTTCTGTACGGCCTGGCGATGTGATGTTGGCCAATGCCAATATGGGGGTTGGATCTTCGCGTGAACAAGCCGCTGAAGTTTTGAAATATTTGGGGATAGCTGCGATTATTGCCCCCAGTTTTGCGGGTATTTTTTATCGAAATGCGATTAATTTGGGATTGCCTGTCTTGGTAATAGATGCAGCGCTTATGGGTTTGCCAGAATTGGTTGATGGAGCAGATGTGGATTTTGACTTTCACGCGGCTACATTGAGCCTAGAAGGGCGAGGCGCGAATATTCCGCTGAACCCTTTACCAGACTTTTTGAAACGCCTCATTTTGGATGGTGGTCTGGTGCCACATCTGGAGAAGCGGTTTCAACGTGAGGAGAGCGGCCAATGAGTTTGCGCGACGCGCTTGAAAAAGACGGTCTGATCATTGCGCCAGGTGTGTATGATGCTTTGTCGGGTTTGATCGCAAGCCAGTCGGGCGCTCAGGCTCTTTATTTATCGGGGGCCAGCCTAGCATATACGCGATTTGGAACCTCTGATATTGGCCTGATCAGCGTTTCTGAAGTGAATGACACGATCGCCGCAATCACCGATCGCATAAATATTCCGATAATTGTCGACGCAGATACAGGTTTTGGCAATGCGTTGAACGTTCAGCGCACGGTGCGTAGTTTTGAGCGTTCAGGCGCGCATGCGATTCAACTTGAAGATCAGTCTTTTCCAAAGAAATGTGGCCATTTGGATGGGAAAAAACTGGTCTCAACGCAAGAGATGGTTGGGAAAATTCAGGCTGCGCTTGACGCCCGTGCCAGTGAGGAGACGTTGATCATTGCGCGCACGGATGCGCGCGCGGTTGAGGGGTTTGCCCAAGCGATTGAGCGCGCCTGGGCCTATAAAGAGGCGGGGGCCGATATCTTATTTGTCGAAGCCCCCCAATCGCTTCAAGAAATGCAGCATATATGCGCAGAATTTTCAGCTCAGATCCCCCTTTTGGCCAATATGGTCGAAGGTGGTAAAACACCGATTTCTTCCGCCAGTGAACTGGCAAAGCTCGGTTATAAAATAGCCATATTTCCTGGCGGGGCTGTGCGCGCGATTGCGCATCATTTGCAGGCCTATTACACTGGCTTGCTGACTCATGGAAATAATCAGAAATTTTCAGATAAAATGCACGACTTTAACGGTCTGAACGATTTACTCGGCACCAAAGACCTGATTGAGCTCGGGCGCAAATACGAAGATCAAGGGAATATTTGAACATATTATGACGGATATGAGTTTAGACCCGGTCACCCTTGCGATTTTGAAGGGCAGGCTTGAGCAAATCGCCGATGAGATGGATGCCACTTTGTTTCGATCTGCGTTTAACCCGATTATCGCTGAAGCGCATGATGCCAGCCATGGCATCTACGATGCGATCACCGGTGAAACCTTGGTACAAGGCAAGTCTGGGCTACCGATTTTTGTTGGAGTGATGGCTTTTGCGGTCAAGGCGGTGATCGAAAAAGTTGCGCGCGATGGTAATTTAAGCGATGGGGATGTGTTCATCTTCAACGACCCTTATGAGGGGGGGACGCATCTGTCTGATTTTCGACTGGTCAAGCCGATCTATCGAAATGGAACCGTCTTTTGTTATTTGGCTTCGGTTGGGCATTGGCATGATGTGGGCGGCAATGTTCCTGGAAATTACAATCCAGAAGCCACGGAATCTTTTCAAGAAGGCATGTTGATTCCCCCAGTAAAACTTTTTTCAGCCGGAGTTTTGAACACAGATATTGTGGATATTCTTTCCTCCAATTCGCGCTTGCCAAATTCACTTTATGGAGATCTTAACGGCCAAATCAATGCGCTTGATTTAGGCCATCAACGGTTGAACGACCTGCTTGATCAATATGGCGAAACCGATATACAAACCGCGCTGGGCCTCCTTAAATCGCGTGCAAATCGTATGATGCGCGACCATTTGCAGGCTTTGCCAAATGGTACGATCTCTGTCGAAGACTTTCTTGACAATGATGGCGTGCATGATGTGGCGCTTAAACTGGCGGTTGATCTGAGCATTGATGGCGAACGCCTCACGGTGGATTTCAGCCGTTCGAGCCAGGCCTGTGCAGGGCCAGTGAATATTTCCCGATCAACAACGATTGCCGCAACCTATGTAGCATTGAAACACATCTTTACCGATGTGCCGGCGAATGCGGGCGTTTTACAGCCCGTCGAGTTTATCATACCCGAAGATAGTTTTTTAAGCGTGAAAGCGCCAAAGCCGGTTGGGGGCTACACGGAAACCATCCTACGCCTCATTGATGTGTTGTTTTGTGCTTTCGAGCATATTGCGCCCGAGCGGGTGAATGGCTGCGCCTATGGAACCATCAATGCCTTGTCTATGGCGGGGCATCGCTCAAACGGCGCGCGTTGGGTGATGTTTTCGTTTTTTGGCGGTGGCCATGGTGGGCACCCAGAAGGAGATGGGCTGAACCATGGTAATGCGCCCATTTCAACCGCAACGATCCCGCCATTGGAAATCCTTGAAGCGGCCTATCCGGTGGCCTTCACGCAATGGGCGCTTCGTCCGGATTCGGGCGGCGTTGGGAAGCATCGTGGCGGGTTGGGAGCCATCTATGAAATTGAGTTGCTGGAAGAAAGTGCCACGGTGTTTTTGTTTGGCGAGCGTGGTAAATTCCCGCCTCCTGGAGTCGTTGGAGGAGGCGCTGGGGCGATGAATAAATTTGCTTACCAAAGCGCTGATGAAGAGACTGCTTTTCCCGATAAAACGCCGCCTTTGGCCTCAAAAATCACGGGCGTGAAACTGCGCAGAGGTCAACGGGTTCGTTTGGAAACTCCGGGTGGAGGTGGCTATGGTAACGCGCAAGAGCGCCCTGAAGAGCTGATACGCAATGATCTTGCGCAAGGTTACGTTTCTGGAAAAAAATCATGAGTAAATCAATCGTTATTGGTGTCGATGTTGGCGGCACATTCACCGACACGTTGGCGCTTGATGAGGCGACTGGCGCCGTCAGAGTTGAAAAGGTTCCCTCTACCAAGGGCGATCAATCCAACGGATTTCTAAGCGGTATTCTGGCGGCAACCGATCATGATCTCAGTTCTGTATCCACGATCATTCACGGAACCACGGTTGCAACCAACGCTTTGTTAGAGCGCAAGGGGGCAAAGGCCGGCATCATAACCACCGAAGGGTTTCGCGACGTTCTGGAAATGCGGCGGCGCGATCGCCCTTCAACCTGGGGGCTTTGGGGGCAATTTACGCCGGTCATTGAACGCAAATGCCGTCTGGAAGTGCCCGAACGTACCTTGGCGAATGGTACGGTTGTGAAAGATGTGGATGAAGCTTCAATTAAAGCGGCGGCGCAGGATTTGATTGCTCAAGGTTGTGACTCTGTCTGTCTGTTTTTTATCAATGGCTATGCAAATACGGATAATGAAACCAAAGCTGCACGGATTTTGCGGCAGGTTTGGCCCAATGATTATGTCAGTGTGGCGACAGAAATCCTTCCTGAAATTCGCGAATTTGAACGTTGCTCTACGGCGAGTTTGAACGCCTATCTGCAGCCGGTTGTTGCCAATTATCTGGCGCGTTTGGAAACCCGCATTGCAGAGGATGACGCTGGCTCTGAAATATTAATCGTTCAGTCTAATGGCGGGATTATGTCGGTTGATACAGCCAAAGCGCTTCCGGTGCGCACGGCGCTGTCGGGCCCTGCTGCAGGTGTTGTGGCGGCGCGACAAATTGCCAAGGCTGCTGGTTTTGAAAATGTGATTACCTGCGATATGGGGGGTACGTCATTTGATGTATCGCTGGTGGCCGATGGCCAAAACATGCTGACATCACAAGCCAGTATTGATTTTGGAATGGTTATCCGAACCCCGATGATTGAAATGTCAACGATTGGGGCAGGGGGCGGTTCAATCGCGCATATCGATGAAACAGGCCTGCTTGAAATAGGAACCGATAGCGCGGGCTCTGATCCCGGTCCGGCGTGCTATGGCTTGGGAAATGAACGCCCCACCGTTACAGACGCAAATTTGGTTTTGGGCCGCATTGATGCGCGCAAACCGATCGGCAACAAGCTCGAGGCTTTGGATCGTGACGCCGCCGTGGCCGCGATAAAAACGCATATCGCTGACCCATTGGGGATGGATGTCGAAGAAACCGCAGAAGCGCTTATTAAAGTGGCCAATTCCAAAATGGCGGGCGCGATACGGCTGATTTCGATTGAGCGCGGTCATGATCCGAAAATATTTGCTGCCATGCCTTTCGGGGGCGGCGGGGCGCTTCATGCAGGGGCCCTTATGCAAGATATCGGTTTAGCAGCGGCGGTTATTCCCCGCTACCCGGGCGTAAACTCGGCCTTGGGTTGCGTGATGTCTGACCTGCGCCATGATGAAGTGCGCACGTTAAATACGATGCTGGATGGCCTTAATTGCAAGGAGATAAATGGGCTGATCCAGGCGATGACGCAGATGGGGCATTCGATCATCAAAAAATCAAAAGCGCAGTTGGTGGCAACAGAAAGCGTGATCGAATTGGATATGCTCTATATGGGGCAAACCCACGCTGTTGCGGTGCCAATCCCCAGCGATAAGCCCATAAGCCCGGACCTTATCCGAGCCGCGTTTGAGGCAACCTATCTCAAAACCTATAGCCGATTGTTGGATCAAATCCCAATTCGAATTTTAAACCTGCGCCTGTCGGTGATTGGGAAGCGTCCGCAGATTGATATTAAAATGCTGGCACGCGGAAAACGTGCTGAAAGCGTTGCAGCCTGTTACTTGGCAGATCAAAAGATATTTGCAAATGGTGCCTGGCATGACGCGGGTATTTACGACCGCCTTTTATTGCCTCAGGGCAGCAAAATTTTAGGCCCCGCGCTGTTGGTGCAGCCAGATGCAACGATTTACGTCGACCCTGGTCTGAGTGCAGAGGTTGATGATTTTGGTAATATTATTATGAAATCAGAGGAGGATTAAATGTCTCAACATGAATTTATTCCCTCGCAAACGGCAGTGCTTATCGTCGATTTGCAGAACGATTTTTTGCACCCTGAAGGGGCTTATGGGCGCTCTGGAACCTCTAGTTCGGCGATTGCAGCTTTGCCCGAAAAGATTGGCCCTTTGCTCGATGTTGTACGAAGCGCTGGCGGTTGGATCGTTTCCACGCAGTTTACTTTGGTGCCCGGAAAACAAGGCGCGCCTTTTATCTCGACGCATCTGAAAAAATTAAGGCCGTTTCTCACGCGGGGTGATTTCAAGCCCGGTGGGTGGGGGCATAGTTTGGTCGATGAGCTTCAGCCTGCGGATATCACGATCGAAAAGGTAGCCTATTCGGCGTTTTATCAATCGCGCTTGGAGTTTGCGCTTAATCGCGCGGGGATCACAACCTTAATGGTTTGTGGAATTGTTACCAATGGCGGCGTCGCATCAACGGTGCGAGAGGCGCATGTGCGTGATTTCCACACCATCACATTAGAGGATGGGTGTGCCGCCTTTAGTGCCGAAACCCATGATATCTCGATCGCATCACTCGCCACGGTTGGGGATGTGATCTCTATACGGGATGCCATAAATTTATTTGAAGGATGAAAACCAGTGTCCGGCATTATCAGAAGAAACGCGTTTCCATCTGATATAGATGTTGATTGCCTTGTCATTGGCGGCGGCGCCGCGGGCCTGACGGCGGCTCTTGCCGCGCAGGAGGCGGGCGCGACGGTTCTGATCGCCGAGCGTGAAACGCGCCTGTCGGGTTCAACCGCGCTGTCATCTGGGCTAATTCCCGCAGCCGGGACCCGTGCCCAGCAGGCGCAACAGATCGATGACAGCGAAGATATTTTCTGTAGTGATATTTTGAACAAAAACCATCACAGCGCGGATCCAATTTATGTCCAACAAATCGTTCAGCAAATTTCTAAAACGATTGATTGGCTCTCTGGCAGCTATAATATACCTTTCCATGTTTTGGATAACTTTCTTTATCCGGGGCATAGCAATCATCGGATGCATGCTGTGCCTGAAACCACTGGGATTGGGCTTGTAAACCGGCTTGAAGCTGCCGTTACCGCTAAAGATATTTTGGTTGTAACTGATGCTCTCATCACGGATCTTATTGTGGATCAAAATGATATGGCGTTGGGCGCTATATGCCAACGGCCCAACAAGGATGTTGAACATATCGCGGCGTCATCTGTGATTTTGGCCTGTAACGGGTATGGCGGCAATCCAGATTTGATTGCAGAGCATATTCCTGAGATGAAAGATGCATTGTATTTTGGCCATCCCGGAAATCAGGGGGAAGCGATCATTTGGGGTGCAGCTTTGGGGGCTGAGCTTGCGCATCTGTCAGGGTATCAGGGCCATGGATCGGTTGCACATCCGCATGGCATTTTGGTGACATGGGCTTTGATGATGGAAGGTGGAATTCAAATCAATAAGAATGGCCTGCGCTTTTCAAATGAACATCAAGGCTATTCCGAGCAAGCAGTATCGGTAATTGGGCAACCTGATCAAGTTGCATTTAACATATTTGACCAGCGGCTTTTGGAGTTGGGGCGGGGCTTTGATGATTTTGTAAAGGCTGAAGAAAATGGCGCGGTTTTGCGCGCCGAGAGCTGCGATGCGCTTGCAAAAATGCTGGCAATAGACCGCGTGGCGTTGGAGCATACATTGAAAGAATGCCAAAGCTATGCGTCACAAGAAATTCCTGATCCCTTCGGGCGTCGTTTTAAACCCGAAAAAATGCTTAAGCCGCCCTATTACGCGGTTAAAGTGACTGGAGCGCTTTTTCACACGCAAGGCGGGTTGAAGGTGAATGCGCGCGCTCAGATTCAAAAGCCAAATGGTATAGCGTTTGAAAATATCTTTGCCTGCGGCGGAGCTGCCTGTGGCGTGTCAGGCCCGGATGTATCGGGCTATTTGTCGGGCAATGGATTGTTAACCGCGTTGAGCCTTGGTGAGATTGCAGGGCGCTTTGCAGGAGGGCGTGTTTAAAAACTTAGCCGTTACCATCGAAACGGGTCTCCGATTAGCATAGTGTATTCGCGGATCTCGAAGAGAGTACGCATTTGAGCATCATTTATTATCTTTGAGTTTGAACGTCGATTTTTACCCTTAAAAACAATTGCAAAAAAAATAAAAACCAGTCAGCCTTACATCTTAAACTTTCATGCAAGGGGCGCAAAAATGAAGATTATTTGGTTGGGCCATGCATCTTTTAAAATAGAGATCGCGCAGCAGGTTTTATTGATTGATCCGTGGCTCACTGGAAACCCCATTTTGCCGGAAGAAAAGCATGCAGAGGCGATACAGGGCGCCACCCATATTTTGCTAACGCATGCACATTTCGATCATATCTGCGATACGCTGCCGATCGCGAAGGCTAAAAATATACCTATTGTCGGGCAAGTTGATCTGATCAGTCATTGGGTGAAAACCGAAGCAATCGAAGGTATCGGGTTTAATAAGGGTGGAACAGTGATGTTGGGAGATGTTGCTGTAACGATGGTGCATGCGGTGCACAGCTCAACAATTTCTGGGCAAGGTGGGCCTCACTGTGTTGGAAGCGAATGTGGATTTATGATCTCTGCTGAAGGGCACACGATTTATATTTCTGGTGATACGGATGTGATGGCTGATATGCAGATTTTTAATGATCTTCACGCCCCCGATATCGGCATCTTATCGGCGGGGGGGTATTTCACCATGGATATGAAGCGCGCAGGCTATGCAGCTGCAAAATTTTTTGATTTTCAAACTATTATTCCCTGCCATTACAAAACGTTCCCAGTTCTTGAGCAATCTGCGGATAATTTGATTAAGGCGGTTCCAAATGCGCGGGTGATTGAGCCCGAGCTATTGGTTCCTATTCATATTTAAACTTCCCGCAGTGCGCGCTTTATGTGCAATTACTGGTCGCTTAGATAGCTATTATAACGTGTTAAATAAGACGGCTGGGTCATGCTGAAAATGCGGATAATCTTAAACTGCAAGACATGCGCATCGTCTTTGCGCAGTTCATTTTCTCACCATCCAAGCTTTTGCAATTGCGGAGGTGATTAAAATGCTTTGCGCTGGGCAGAGGCCCTGAGTTTATGCCGGCGAAAGGTATTTTTGGCTGAATTGTGGGTGATGATCTTTTCACCTGCCAGATCGTCAAAAAACGTGAAACCGCTTGCATGCTTTGGCTGGCAGCTGATGGCTGGGCTTTGATTTTTGGTGACTATGGGGGGACGTAAATTTACCTATCGCGCGCCCTGTGATTTGTGATGGGAAGAGGGTGTTTTGAATGCCCAACTCGCGTAACATCTTCTTCGAATGCATATGTTCTTCGTGTTTATGCTTTGAGGCATGGCTCAAGATCTTCTATTTAGCTTTACCAAGCTTCAGTCTCAGCGGCATGTGTTGAAACCCTTAATGTCAGGTTTCAACAGTTTTGCGCGGCAGAGTTACTGCTGGATCTTCACCATTGCTGACTTTAGCCTTGAGCTGCGCAACGCGCAGGCGGGCTTCGTGAGGCGAGAGCAGGGGAGGATTGCGCAAATGAGAGGTACCCACTGACATAGAAATACACAACGCGGTTTCGCTCATTATAATTACACGCAGGTTTTCGGGCGGGGTTTTGGCCCGTGGTGGGATGCGGGGCGCTGTGACGGGTGCTTAATGTTACTTTTATGTATTTTCAACCGGGGCCATTGTTAATTCTGATTTCATAAAGGTCTCCTTTGGGTTATTATTGCACAAAATCAAGGGAGAAAAAGGTTGAAACATCAAGGTTCTTGTCTTTGTGGTCAGTTTCAATTCGAAAGCGACTTAGACCCAATGTTGATTATTCAATGCAATTGTATGAATTGCCGGAAATTATCGGGCAGCTATCAGTTAGGCTGCTTATATGCGGTTACGGAGATCACGCAATCCGGTGAAACGGATATCTATCAGTTTGAAGGTGGCAGTGGTTATTTGAATACGGCGCATTTTTGTAAAAAGTGTCATGTTCGTTGTAAAACCCATCCTGCGCCTGAAGTGATGGAAGGCATGGTTGGCATTCCATTAGGGCTGTTTAACACAGCAAAAGACCTGTCGCCAAAAGCCGAAATCTGGACATCAGAGAAGCTGCCATTTCTTGGAACAGATCAATGCATTTCAGAAAGTTTTGAGGATAGCGGTATCGCAGAGCGTCTGATGGCGATGTTAGAAAAGATGGAAGATCGCTAAGAAAATATGCCTACTCCAATCATCTGGTTTTTGATGGCGCTCGCTCTGTCGCTGCCGCTATGCGTGCCAAGCAAAGCTGTTGCAGGCGCGCATGCGTTAGAACTGGCTTTGGAGACGTGCAATAACACAGAAGCTTTTGCAAAATTTGTTATAGAAAAAAGAAACGGCGCGAGACCTTTCAGCTATTATAACCGCATAGAACTGGGAAGCCCTGCCGCCTGGGAAATAATCATGGATGCCTATGAAGCACGGGTGGTGACCGGATTTGAAGAAAAGCAAAACCTGGCTTTAGAGTTCTCTCAAAAATGGTTTGAGCAATGCGTCGCGCTTAGTTGTAGCGGGTTTTGGGAAAATCTTGAGGCTGATTTGCAGCGCGTCTGGAGCGATTAGTTCATTCGGCTATCTGCTGCTCGCTTTTCATTCTGATATGGCGGGTTGGAAGATAGGCTTTACTGCTGCCAACGATTTTTAAGTTTTCGTTCGCATCGAGATATTGCTGAAGTTTTTGCTCGCTTTTAAAGGCCATATCAAAAGCATCGCCGTTTCGTTCATTCAATAGTGTGTAATTCAACATCATAAATCTCCTGTCTTGGTGGGCGCGTTGACCTCTAACTCGGCGGTTATTTGGGCTTTTAATAGCATGGCTTTCACCATTTTCTCGGTGCTTGTCAGCGCGCTCCAATCGATGGTATTTGGTGCGCACATTCCGCAATCGCAAGGCGTTTGATCGCGACCTGAAAACCCACGGAAAGAATCGGTTGGAATCATTTAACCCGCTCTCTCATGCGCTAGGTCCAATTGTAAAAACTGCGCCAAATATTCTCCGGAGCGTGTCAGTCCATTTGTCTCGTCAAAATAGCCAGATAAACGCCCGTAATGCATCGCTTGCTCTCTGTCTGTATTCTTTGTTTTTTTAAAACAATGCTGCAGAACCACCTCTGTGCTTTTGATGTTGCTATATGCGTTCATACTATTTCCCTTAAGGTTGACGATGCGATTGGTCGGTTCAAGCCGCGTCTTTTTTTGCAGCCTGTTTCGCGTCCCAGGCGGCTTTCTTTTCAAGGTACTGATCTTCATCCAGTTTGTGCCAGCCAACACATTTTCCGGTTGGCGAACGACCACAATTGCAACTCATATTCATCTCCATTTTCTCAGGGCTTAGCTTTGCTCCAAAGCGCGTGTTTTCACCCGCGACCCCTGCTACATCTTACATAGAATACGCCAGCGATAAGATTTTGGATCATTTATCGCTCTGGCGTTGTGTATCTTAGGCAATCAAATTAAGTTTGCGAAAAACTGGAACTTGAAGCTTTTACAAAAGGTGTGACGTTGGAAATTAAAGGAAAGATTGTTGAATTATTGCCCTTAAAATCGGGGCAATCGGCCAATGGTGAATGGCGCAAACAAGAATATGTTTTGGAAACGGACGCTAATTATCCCAAAAAGATTTGCTTTATGGCTTGGGGTGATAAAATTGACCAGTTCAATATTAACAAGGGTGACCAAGTAGAAGTTTCTATCGATCTTGAAAGCCGGGAATATAATGGCCGTTGGTACACGGATGTGAAAGCCTGGAAAGTATCCAAAGATGGTCAGGGTGCTGACGGTCCGGGACGCTTTGACAATCAAGATGCTTACCCTCCAGCGCAATCTGGCAGCGGGTCTTTTGAGGATGATGAAATTCCCTTTTGATGGGCCTATCCTCGCATCCGCAGAGAGAAGGCAGCGCCGCTTTCAATAGTGCGCTGTTGCAAAGTGGATTTGCTTTATGTTTTTTTGAGGGCTGGGCTGTGTCCAAGCCTTGGTTACATGGGCGGTTTGAACCGTGCGCTCTGATGATCGAATGTGTTGAAATTGATGCGATCACACGGGCTGCGTTTTTGATCAAGCGCGCAAGCTGCTTTTTGCAGCATTGAAGAAAAGTGAGGGCGGTGTGCCGCCGCGCCCTCGAGGTCGGGGCAAATTGTTCGATGGGCCGCCTGCACCATAATAATGGGCAAGATGAACCGGGTGTTGCTGTGGAATATCAACCAAGCCACCCCAAAGATCTTAACCGCTTCGCGCGCAACATTAATTTTTTTGTAAATAGGTGTTTTGGTGGAGCCTAGGGGGATCGAACCCCTGACCTCTACAATGCCATTGTAGCGCTCTCCCAGCTGAGCTAAGGCCCCGTTTAAAACAGGTTTAAATGCTGTCTAGGCAAAGCAGGGGGCGTTATCAAGGTTAAATTCCGCCCCATGCTATTTTCTTTATGTCAGCTATCGTCATCCGATGACATATCTGCGATTTCCTCCAAAGGAACCGTATCTTCTTCGTCATCTTCTAGGATGTCATCCGCCAGATTAACTTCTACATCATCGGCGTCTTCTTCCAGAACGATATCTTCTGATTCAAGCTCTGCTTCTTTATCGCGCACCGTCGACATATCTGCGGCATCTGCTGCGATCATGCGGTTTTTATTTTGATCCAGCTCTACAACTTCATTCGTGTAGGGGCTGACGATGGGCGATTTGTTCAGGTCATAAAACCGTTTGCCTGTCGTGGGGCAAACACGTTTTACACCCCATTCTTCTTTTGGCATGTGCTCTTCTTTCTAAACTTTTATCTTGCGAAATATCTGGGGCAACTGCCATAACCAAGCCATCGTGTCAAAGGCTTTAAGCCCGAAAAGCGGTACAAAGGTCATCTTTCGTTAAAAACGGGTCAAATATGCGCGCGATAATACTGTCTGGCCGGTCCGATATTGTTATTCAAGTGAAACGATCGGCACGCTCTAAGCGGCTGAGCCTCCGGGTCTCCTCGCTAGACGGGCGGATCACATTAACCGCACCGCCAAAAGTACCAGAACGCCAATTACAAGCCTTTATCGCGGAAAGAGAATCCTGGCTGCGCCAGAACCTAGATAAACTGCCCGGGCCAAGCGCGATTGCGCTGGGCAACAGCCTGCCCATTCTGGGTGTTGAGCATCAGATCGCCAGCGGCGCCAGCCATCGCGTTTCTCATGGTGGTGGCGTTGTGCAGGTACCCTTTGACAAGCCTAAACCTGCCGCGCGGTTGCAGGGCTATTTAAAGGCTTTGGCGCGCGATCATCTGGTGGAAGAATCGGATAAGTTTGCGGCCCGTCTTGGTATGGAATATGCGCGGTTAAGTTTGCGCGATACGAGGTCGCGCTGGGGCTCTTGCACCCAAGATAAAGCGCTTATGTATTCCTGGCGGTTGGTTTTGGCGCCCTTTGACGTATTGTCTTATGTGGCGGCGCATGAGGTGGCGCATTTGAAATTTATGGATCATTCAGCGCAGTTTTGGGATCAGGTTGGTGATTTATATGGTGAGTATGAGGCGCCGCGCGCTTGGTTAAAGGCGCAGGGCGCCAGTTTGCATCGCTTTCAATTTGTTGATTGACCTTTGGATTATTTGTGATCACACAACCCTATGAGGAACGCTTTTCAAAAAACTGATGCGGGCGCCTCCGCGCATGAGCACGTTTATCGCGGGCTTCGCAGCCGTATTATGCACGGTCAGGTCAGTCCGGGTACGCCGTTGACGCTGCGCGGGGTGGGGCAAGAGTTCGGTGTGTCCATGACGCCCTCGCGCGAGGCCATTCGCCGCTTGGCGGCTGAAGGGGCGTTGTCGATTTCGGCATCGGGCCGTATTTCAACGCCCGAATTGAGCAATGAGCGGATTGAAGAGCTTGCAGCGCTGCGCGCCTTGATCGAGGTTGAGCTGGCGAGCCGGGCGTTGCCGCGGGCGCATTTGGCGCTGATTGACCGTTTGGAGGCAATCAACGGATTCGTTGCTGCGGCCGTTATCGAAGAAGATGCGGTGGCTTATATTCGCACCAATCTAGAATTTCATCGCACGCTTTATTTGCGCGCGCAGGCCCCGGCTATGCTGGCGATGGCGGAAACGGTCTGGCTGCAATTGGGGCCCACGATGCGCGCGCTATACGGGCGCCTGCGTCGCAAAGAGCCGCCCCATTTTCACCGCGTTATTTTGGAAGCGTTAAAATCGGGTGATGAGCCCAGTTTGCGCATTGCAGTTCGCTCGGATGTCACCAAAGGCCTAAGGATGCTTAAGGCTTAAGGCTTAAGCGCTGAGGCGCGAGGATCCCAACGCTAAAAATTTTTCGCGCCGATGTTTGATCAAAGCGTTTCGATCTTTGCCCGCTAAATCTTTCAGAATTTTGGCAATCGTCGTCTTAACATTGGCAAGCGCGGCATCGGGATCACGATGCGCCCCGCCCATTGGCTCAGAGATGACGTGATCATTCACGCCCAGCTTGGTGAGATCTTGCGCCGTTAGACGCAAGGCTTCTGCCGCCTCGCGCATTTTTTCCGAATCCTTCCAGAGGATTGAGGCGCAGCCTTCCGGGCTGATCACAGAATAAATCGAATGCTCTAGCATCGCCAAAGCATTGGCTGTGGCAAAGGCCACCGCGCCGCCCGATCCGCCTTCTCCGATCACCACGGAAATCACTGGAACGCCGATTTGCAAACATTTTTCCGTTGAGCGGGCGATGGCTTCAGATTGTCCGCGCTCTTCGGCGCCTTTGCCAGGATAGGCCCCCGGAGTGTCGATCAAGGTGATCACCGGCAGATTAAACTTATCAGCCATATCCATCAGCCGGATCGCTTTGCGATATCCCTCTGGGCGTGCCATGCCGAAATTACGCGCGATCCTGCTTTTCGTATCATTGCCTTTCTCATGGCCGATCACCACCACAGGCATGTCTTCAAACCGCGCCAAACCTCCCATCACGGCATGATCATCGGCAAAATTCCGATCGCCGGCCAAAGGCGTGAACTCGCTGAACAAGGCCTTGATGTAATCTTTACAATGGGGCCGCTCCGGATGCCGGGCCACTTGACATTTGCGCCAGGGGGTTAGGCTTTTATATAGATCTTTCAACAAGGCTTCGGCCTTGGCATCAAGCGCTTGGGCTTCGTCTTCTATATCCATTTCCTCATTTTGGCGCGCCAAGGCGCGCAATTCTTCCGCTTTGCCTTCAATTTCTGCCAAAGGTTTTTCAAATTCGAGGTAATGGGTCATTCAGCTCTCCTAAAGCCGCGCAGGTACGTCGCGCGCCAACAGCAATCAATCAGACAGCCCAGACCCGCTGCGTTGAGCTTTAGCATTCTCCTGCGCTAAGTTTCAAGCATTTGCGTGCTCTCAGCGCGGCCGCGCCGAAGCGGGCATATGCACGGCACAATGGCTTTAAACTGTGGTCTCACACTGTGGCTTTAATACGCGGCGATCATTTCGGCTTGGTGCACGATGACCTCGGCTTGCTTGATCGACGCGATATCTACCAACCGGCCTTTATAAACCGTTGCCCCTTCGCCATTGGATTTGGCAATTTGCATAGCGTCTAATATGGCGCGGGCTTCCCTGACATCGTCTTCGGACGGGGTAAATACCTGATTGGCTAAGGCAATTTGTTTGGGATGGATCGCCCATTTTCCAACCATGCCTAAAGTGGCAGAGCGTTTGGCTTGCGCAATGAAACCGGCATCATCGGAAAAATCTCCAAACGGCCCGTCGACGGGCAAGATCCCATGCATGCGGCAGGCCGCAACGATTGCGGATTGGGCCCAATGCCAAGGGTCTGACCAATAGCGTTGATCCTCATGCTGCATGTAATAATTTTCTTGTGTGCCCCCAATGCCAGTTGTGGCCATCCCCATCGAGGCTGCAAAATCTGCGGCGCCAAGCGACATGGCTTGCAACCGCGGGCTGGCAGCGGCAATTTCTTTTACATTTGAAATCCCCGCAGCGCTTTCGATTATCACCTCAAAGGCGATTGGCTTTTCGCGGCCCCGCGCCGTTTCAATCGCGCTGACCAAAGCATCAACGGCATAAATATCAGCGCCATTCCCAACTTTTGGGATCATAATCTGGTCAAGCCGCGGTCCGGCTTGTTCCAACAGATCCACCACGTCGCGATACCAATAGGGCGTATCAAGGCCGTTGATCCGCACAGATAGAGTTTTTTGTCCCCAGTCCACGTTAGCAAGAGCGTCTATGACATTGGTGCGCGCGCTGTCTTTATCCGAGGGCGCAACTGAATCTTCCAAATCAAGGTTGATCACATCTGCCGCGCTGCTGGCCATTTTTGGAAACAGCGCCGGGCGCGAGCCTGGGCCAAAAAGCTGGCATCGATTGGGGCGGGCTACGGGGGCCGGTTGCAAACGAAATGACATGATATGAACCTCACAGAAAGTAATGATATTTCAATTTATACGCCGTATTGGTTATTTTGTTACTTTTTAAATTGCAAGCTTATTTTGCAGATGCAGCATAATGGGAATGATCGCGGTGGAATGCGGTTCCATTTTTTTATTTATATGGCTTAAATATGGGTTCAGAACTGCATCCTGGCTGGCAAAAGCGGGCGAAATTTTTTATTCTTTGGGCGCGCGATAGGGGGCGCATCAATGCAGGTGATGACAGCGCAGCAAGACCGGTTTCCTTTGTCGCGGGTGTTTCGTATTGCCCGTGGGCAACGAGACAGCGCGCAGGTGATCACGGTAAATGTTGAGAAGAATGGCGTATCGGGGCGCGGTGAAGGCCTGCCTTATGCACGATATGGCGAAACGCCGGCCTCGGTTCTGGCACAGATCCGCGCATTGCCCAACGATATAGCGCTTGAAGGCTTATCGCAGGCCTTGCCCCCCGGCGCCGCGCGCAATGCGGTGGAATGCGCGCTTTGGGATCTGCAGGCCAAACAGCGGGGCTGCCGGGTTTGGGATTTGCTAGGCATAGCGGCGCCACAACCGGTGATTTCGGCGCTGACTATTTCGCTTGATACGCCAGACGCCATGTTTCAACAGGCGCTGAAACATGCCCATCACCCGGTGTTGAAAATCAAACTGGGCGCTGAAACGGATCTGCCCCGCCTGCAGGCTGTGCGCAAGGCCGCGCCGCAATCCGATATTATCATTGATGCTAATGAAGGCTGGAGCGCAGACGGCTATCTGGCTTTGCTGCCGGATTTACAGGCTGCGAAGGTGCAATTGATCGAACAGCCTTTGCCTGCAGGCGATGATGACGCTTTGCGCAATTTGCCGCGCCCGATTGCCCTTTGTGCAGATGAAACCTGCCATGACCGGCGCAGCCTTGCGGCATTGAAAGGCAAATATGACATGGTGAATATCAAACTGGATAAAACCGGGGGGCTGCAAGAAGCCTTGGCGTTGCGCGCGGCGGCGCAAAAACAAGGGTTTGGCATCATGATCGGCTGCATGGTTTCAAGCTCATTGGCAATTGCTCCTGCGACTTTGTTGACCCAAGGCGCGGATATGATTGATCTTGACGGGTCTTTGTTTTTGGCAGAAGACCGACAAAATGCTTTGATTTATGATGAAAAAGGCCTGCATCCCCCGCAAGCTGATCTTTGGGGATAACCCGAAAAGGAGAGTAAGATGAACCGGATTGTTTATGTGAATGGGGCTTATATGCCCGAACAAGAGGCAACCGTGTCAATCTTCGATCGGGGCTTTTTAATGGCGGATGGTGTTTATGAGGTGACCTCGGTCTTACAGGGTAAATTGATCGATTTTGAAGGCCATGCGCAACGGCTTAAACGCTCATTAGATGCGCTGGATATGGCAATGCCAATGCCGATTGATGAGTTGCTTGGCGTGCATCGTGAATTGGTTGCGCGCAACGGGATCGAAGAAGGGATGATTTACTTGCAGGTAACGCGGGGTTCGGCGGGCGATCGCGATTTTGCCTTTCCTGATCCAGAAGAAACACCCGTGACCTTGGTAATGTTCACGCAAAACAAACCAGGCCTTGCCGATAGTCCTGCGGCAAAAACCGGAATTAAAGTGATCAGCATCGATGATATTCGCTGGGGCCGCCGCGATATCAAAACGGTGCAATTGCTATACCCGTCAATGGGAAAAATGATGGCGAAAAAAGCGGGTGCTGATGATGCATGGATGGTTCAAGACGGTTTCGTCACTGAAGGCACCAGCAACAACGCCTATATCGTGAAAAATGGTCAGATCATCACGCGGGCGCTGTCAAATGATATTTTGCACGGCATCACACGCAGCGCTGTTCTGCGCTTTGCCGAAGAAGCGCAAATGGAGCTGGTGGAGCGTAATTTTACCATCGATGAGGCGCAAAGCGCGGATGAGGCTTTTGTAACCTCGGCCAGTACTTTTGTGATGCCCGTGGTTGAAATCGATGGGCAAACGCTGGGCGCGGGCATGCCCGGACCGATCGCGGCGCGGCTGCGTGAGATTTATTTGGAAGAAAGCCTCAAACAGGCGATTTAGCGCAGCTCAGCGCGCGCTGCGCTCAAAAACAGGTGTGCAAGCTAAAGAAGGGTCAGCTGAAAGCTGTGTAGCAGCGCGGTGATCGCCGAATTTTCAGCTGCGCTGATGTGCTGATGCCGGGGATAAAGCGGCGCGGCGCGATCATCCAAAACGGCGCAATTCCAATCTGTGCTTGCCATAAAACGTTTGGCTCCATCCAGACCGAAAACAGTCAAATAGCCCTGTAAAACAACATCGAGATAGCTGCGCAGGATCGGTACGGTGCAGGGGCGGGTGGGGGATGTGATTGGGGGCACGGCATAAACCGCGCAGGCGCTTTCATGGGCTGCGTGGTCGCCCTTATAGATCGCGGCGAGAGAGCTTAAACGATCATAACCCGCTTCTCTGGCATCCAAACCGGGCCATTGCTGCGGCTCGACGCGTGCCAATAAGCCGTCAATAATATCGCCCTCGCTGCGGCGAATGCTTAAAAATGCGTGATCTGTTGCTTCTATTTGGCACCAATATCGCCGCCATCCGCTGAGCCTCGCGGGGTTTGGAGCAAGAAAATCATGCGTCGATGCGTTTACCAGGCTGCCATATCCAAAAACACAATCTTGTATCATGCGCGTACCTTTGCCATTTGCGGTTGCAAGTTTAAAATCCGTTTAGATCTGGCCGCGCGTGTGAAGTAAATGCTTGTTCTGTCGCCGTAGCTGGATTATGGTATGTTTATCAGAACGGGAGAACTGGATAAACCAGTGCCGAAGGAGCAACCGCCCCCGGAAACTCTCAGGCAGCAGGACCGCTCTGAACAACAGAACTCTGGAGAGAGATGCGCAAGCATCGGCCGAAGGGATAGCGATCTCAGGCAAAAGGACAGAGGGGGCATCATGGTATGGGCAGTTTTGCCTATGCGTCACAGGATGCCGGTCGTTTCAACGCAGATGATATGCCGGTCAACACGTAGAAGGTTGCGATGACCGAAGAATTACGGCGCACAGCGCTTTATGACTTACATGTCAAACACGGGGCCAAAATGGTGCCGTTCGCGGGCTATGAGATGCCCGTGCAATACCCGATGGGGGTGATGCAAGAACATCTTCATACGCGCGGCAAGGCCGGGCTTTTCGATGTCAGCCATATGGGGCAGGTGATTTTGCGCGGATCAAGTTACGAGGCCACCGCTATGGCGTTGGAAAAACTGATCCCGATGGATGTGCTGGGCTTGCCTGTGGGGCGGCAGCGATACGGGCTGTTGACCAATGAGGAAGGCGGTCTGCGCGATGATTTGATGTTCGCGAATCGCGAGGATCACATTTACATGGTGGTCAATGCGGGCTGCAAAGAGGCCGATATTGCCTATATGCGCCAGCATCTTGAGCCGGAGGTCACGCTTAAAGAATTATCCAACCGGGCTTTGCTTGCCTTGCAGGGCCCGTTGGCGCAGGCGGTTTTGGCCGAGCATCACCCTGCTTTTGCGTCGATGGCTTTTATGGATGTGGCAACCTTGCCCTTGGCGGGCGCTGAATGCTGGGTATCGCGCTCTGGCTATACCGGTGAGGATGGGTTTGAAATTTCTGTGCCAGAAAGCGCCGTTCACGATGTGGCAAATGCGCTGTTGGACAATCGCGATGTTGCGCTGATCGGTCTTGGCGCACGCGACTCGCTGCGCCTTGAAGCCGGGCTTTGTTTATACGGGCAAGATATCGATGCACAAACCAGTCCGGTTGAGGCGTCGTTGGGCTGGGCGGTTCAAAAGGTCCGCCGCTCTGGCGGTGCCCGCGCGGGCGGTTTTCCAGGCGCAGCGCGTATTTTGGCCGAATTTCCACAGGCCATCGCGCGCAAACGCGTGGGCTTGAAACCGCAGGGCCGGGCGCCGATGCGCCATGGCGTGGCGCTCTATGACAGCGCTGAAGGCGGCGCGGCGCTCGGCGAAATCAGCTCGGGCGGGTTTGCGCCAAGCCTCAATCACCCCGTGGCGATGGGCTATGTGCCCGTTACCCATGCCGCGGTTGGAACGCTTTTATACGGTGAGATGCGCGGCAAACGATTGCCGATTGAAGTTGTGGACCTGCCATTTGTGGCTGCCAATTTTAAACGATAAAAACTGAGGAGAGATAACGATGAAATTTACCGAAGAGCATGAATGGCTGCGCGTTGAAGACGATGTGGTGGTGGTTGGCATCACCGAGCATGCCAGCACGCAATTGGGCGATGTGGTGTTTGTTGAGCTTCCCGAAGAAGGCACCACCGTTTCAAAGGATGATGAAGTGGTGGTGATTGAAAGCGTAAAAGCTGCTTCTGATATCCTATCTCCGCTGGATGGCGAGATTGTCGAGGTGAACCAAGCCCTGATGGATGAACCATCGATGGTGAATGATGATCCATTGGGCGCCGCTTGGTTTTTCAAAGTCAAAGCGGATAATCCCAGCCAAATGGATGAATATATGGATGAGGCCGCGTATAATAAGCTGATCGGCTGAGGTCTTGCGCGCGGTCTGCGCGCGATGAATTTTCGTGGTGCCTCACCTGTTTTGGCACCGCTGCTGAAACCTATGAAAACTGGAGTGTCTCGTGCCTTTTACCCCAACCGACTACCTGCCTTATGACTTTGCAAATCGCCGCCATATTGGCCCATCGCCGCAGGAAATGCAGAACATGCTTGGGCTGCTTGGGTGCGATACGCTGGATGCGTTGATCGATGATACGCTGCCCAAATCGATCCGCCAAAGCCAGCCACTTGATTTTGGCAAGGCCAAATCTGAGCGCGAGCTTTTGCATCACATGCGCTTGACCGCGTCAAAAAATAAAGTGCTTAGCAGCTTGATTGGGCAGGGCTATTACGGCACCGTTACGCCGCCGGTGATCCAGCGGAATATTTTAGAAAATCCGGCATGGTATACGGCCTATACCCCCTATCAGCCAGAAATCAGCCAAGGCCGTTTGGAAGCATTGTTAAATTTTCAAACCATGGTCACCGATTTGACCGGGCTTGAAATTGCCAATGCCTCGCTGCTGGATGAAGCGACGGCTTGCGCGGAAGCGATGACAATGGCGCAACGCGTTGCCAAATCAAAAGTCAAAGCGTTTTTCGTGGATGAAAATTGCCATCCGCAAAATATAGCCGTGATGCAAACCCGGGCCAAACCTCTGGGGATTGAGGTGATTGTAGATGCGCCTGAACGTATGGTTGCGGATCAGGTATTTGGCGCGATTTTTCAATATCCGGGCACCTATGGGCATGTGCATGATTTCACGCAACCGATTGCTGATTTGCATGCGGCAAAAGCCATCGGAATAATCTGCGCAGATCCGCTGGCGTTGACGCTTTTGAAAGAGCCCGGCGCAATGGATGCCGATATCGCCGTTGGCAGCACGCAGCGCTTTGGCGTGCCGGTTGGCTATGGCGGGCCGCACGCGGCCTATATGGCCAGCAAAGAAGCTTATAAACGGGCCATGCCCGGGCGCATTGTGGGCGTATCGATCGACAGCCATGGGGGCAAAGCCTATCGCCTGTCTTTGCAAACCCGTGAGCAACATATCCGCCGCGAGAAAGCCACATCAAACGTCTGCACAGCGCAAGCGCTGTTGGCGGTGATGGCGTCCTTCTACGCGGTGTTTCATGGCCCTGAAGGCCTGAAAGCGATTGCGCAGCGGATCCATCGTAAAACCGTGCGGCTGGCCAAAGGCTTGGAAGCTGCGGGGTTCAAAGTAGAGCCGGAGGCGTTTTTTGACACGATTACCGTAAATGTCGGGGTACTGCAAAAAACGGTGATGCAGGCCGCAGTGGCCGAAGGGGTTAATTTGCGCGCCGTGGGCACGGATAAAGTGGGCATCTCGCTGGATGAACGGACGCGCCGCGCCACCACTGAAGCGGTGTGGAGGGCCTTTGGAATCACCCATGCAGATGATGATTTAAGCCCCGATTATAGGGTGCCAGAAACCTTGCATCGACGCAGTAAATATTTGGAACATGATGTGTTTCATATGAATCGCGCGGAAACCGAGATGATGCGGTATATGCGCCGTTTGGCCGATCGTGATCTGGCGCTAGACCGGGCGATGATTCCCTTAGGCTCCTGCACGATGAAGCTGAATTCAGCGGCTGAAATGATGCCGGTAAGCTGGCGCGAATTCTCCTTGCTGCATCCGTTTGCGCCAAAAGACCAGGCGCTGGGCTATGAAGAAATGATTGCGGATCTATCGGATAAATTGTGCCAAATTACCGGCTATGATGCGATTTCAATGCAGCCGAATTCAGGCGCGCAAGGGGAATATGCGGGTCTATTAACGATTGCAGAATATCACCGGTCGCGCGGTGAGGGGCATCGCAATATCTGCCTTATTCCAACCTCGGCGCATGGCACTAACCCGGCCAGCGCCCAAATGGTGGGCTGGACGGTTGTGCCGGTCGCCTCGGCTGAAAACGGCGATATTGATGTTGCAGATTTTAGAGCCAAAGTGGAACAGCACAGCCAGGATTTGGCAGGTTGCATGATCACCTATCCCTCAACCCATGGCGTGTTTGAAGAAACCGTGCATGAAGTCTGCGGGATCATTCATCAACATGGCGGCCAGGTCTATATCGATGGCGCGAATATGAACGCGATGGTTGGCCTGTCGCGCCCGGGGGATTTGGGCGGTGATGTTAGCCATCTCAATTTGCACAAAACCTTTTGTATTCCCCATGGCGGTGGCGGGCCGGGCATGGGCCCAATTGGCGTGAAAGCGCATTTAACGCCGCATCTACCTGGGCATCCAGAGGGCGAAGGCGAGGTGGGGCCGGTCTCTGCAGCACCATTCGGCTCGCCGTCATTGTTACCAATCAGCTGGGCCTATTGTTTGATGATGGGTGGCGAAGGCCTTACCCAAGCTACGCGGGTCGCGATCTTAAATGCCAATTACATCGCCAAGCGGCTCGAAGGCGCGTTTGATGTTTTGTATAAAGGTCCAACGGGCCGCGTGGCGCATGAATGCATTTTAGATGTACGACCCTTTGCCGATAGCGCTGATGTGAGCGTGGACGACATTGCCAAACGCCTGATCGATTGCGGATTTCACGCGCCAACGATGAGCTGGCCGGTTTCGGGCACGCTGATGGTTGAGCCGACGGAATCTGAAACAAAAGCCGAGCTGGATCGCTTTTGTGATGCGATGCTTGCGATCAGAAGCGAGATTGCCGAGATCGAGGCAGGCCGCATGGATCCGACGAATAACCCGCTGAAAAATGCACCGCATACGTCGAATGATCTGATTGGCGATTGGGATCGCCCGTATAGCCGCGAGCAAGGCTGCTTCCCGCCCGGCGCGTTCCGCGTTGATAAATATTGGCCACCGGTGAACCGCGTCGATAATGTTTACGGGGATCGCAATCTGGTTTGCACCTGCCCGCCAATGTCAGATTATGCGCAAGCGGCAGAATAAGGCCTTGATTTTCTAAGCCCGCGCTTGGCGCCGCTGAACTGTTTGTTTGGCAGCGGCATCGAGTCTTATTTATGGTGGCGCAGTTAGAGACTTGAACCCTGATTGGGAACGTGGTTTCCATAAGCTGAGACTTATCTGGGGGCGCAGATGGACGCATGCTTTCTTGGGATTGATTTGGGTACGTCGGGGCTTCGGGCGTTGCTAGTCACGAAATCGGGTGAAATCCTCGGCGAAGGAGAGGCGCATTATAGCGTTTCAAACCCGGCCAATGGCTTTAGCGAACAGGATCCCGCAGATTGGATTTCAGCGTGCCAAGTTGCCTTGGGTGCGTTGCGGCAAGCTTTCCCAGAAGCATATCGCAGCGTTGCTGGTATTGGCGTGGCAGGGCATATGCATGGCGCGACCTTGATTGACGCCGACGGCGCTGTGCTGCGACCTTGCATTTTATGGAATGACACGCGCAGCCATGCCGAGGCCGCCGCATTAGACGCTGTGGAAAACTTGCGCGCCTTATCCGGTAATATTGTTTTTCCCGGCTTCACCGCGCCAAAATTAATGTGGGTTGCGCGGCATGAGCCTGAGATCTTTGCCAAAATAAAGCGCGTTTTGCTGCCCGCCGCCTATCTCAGTTTTTGGTTAACCGGTGAAGCTGTGGCAGATCTATCAGATAGCGCCGGTACCGCGTGGTTGGATGTGGGGGCGCGCGATTGGTCGCCGGCGCTTTTGGCGGCCTCTGGCATGAAATTGGATCAGATGCCACGGTTGGTCGAAGGCTGTGCTTGCGCGGCTAAGCTGCATCCCGCGCGCGCCGCCGAATTGCATTTATCACCAGCGGTGCAAGTTGTCGGCGGAGCGGGAGATAATGCCGCGGCCGCCTGCGGGGTTGGGGCCCTTGATGAGGGCGATGGTTTTGTTTCTCTGGGGACTTCGGGCGTTTTACTCGCCGCGCGCGATGGCTACGCACCTCTGCCGGCTTCGGCGGTGCATACATTTTGCCATGCGGTGCCAGATCGCTGGTACCAGATGGGGGTCATCCTTTCGGCCACGGATAGTTTGAACTGGCTGTCAAATATAACGGGCTGCAGCCCTGCAAAGATGACGCAGGCCTTGGGTAAGACGCTTACAGGCCCTTCAGATGTGAAATTTTACCCCTATCTTTCGGGGGAGCGTACGCCGCATAATGATGCGCAAATCCGCGGAGGCTTTGCAGGGATTGGGCATCGCACCTCTCAGCAGGATATGACGCAAGCGGTTTTGGAAGGTGTCAGTTTTGCGTTGCGTGATTGTCTTGAGGCGTTGCGAAAAACCGGTGCGAATCCACAATCCCTTCTGGCGATTGGCGGGGGCACAGCGTCTGATTTTTGGCTGCAAACGCTGGCAACCGTTTTGAATGTGCCGCTTGACCTGCCCAAATCGGGTGAGTTTGGCGCGGCGCTTGGCGCGGCGCGCCTTGCCATCGTGGGAATCACCACACAGGCCCCTGAACAGGTGATGACAAAACCCGAAATTGCCCACCGCATCCTGCCAAATGCGGCGCTACAATCAGAATATGAAAAAGCCTATCGCCATTTTGCGACCCGGTTTGAATATGTGAAGGAGTTGCAATGACACATGCGTTTTTTGAAGGGTTTTCGCCCATAAAATATGAAGGTTCGAACAGCACGAACCCGATGGCGTTTCGACATTATAATCCCGACGAAGTGGTGCTGGGTAAGCGGCTGGAAGATCACTTGCGCTTTGCGGTTGCTTATTGGCACAGTTTTGCCTGGGAAGGCGGCGATCCCTTTGGTGGCCCGACGTTTGAGCGGCCGTGGCACCCACAAAATTCGATGGAAAATGCGCGTCTGAAAGCCGATATCGCTTTTGATATGTTTGCGCTTTTGGGGCAGCCCTATTTTTGTTTTCACGATGCGGATATTCGCCCCGATCAAGGCAATTTTGCCGATAATTTGGCAAGTTTGAACGAGATCACCGATTATATTGGCGCTAAAATGCAAGCGGGGGGGCCGAAACTGCTTTGGGGCACCGCGAATATGTTCAGCCATCGGCGCTGGATGGCCGGGGCTTCCACCAATCCTGATCCTGATATGTTCGCTTTTGCGGCGGCAACGGTCAAATCCTGCATCGATGCCACGCATAAACTTGGCGGAGAAAACTACGTTTTGTGGGGGGGGCGCGAAGGTTATGAAACCCTGTTGAACACCGATTTGGGCGCAGAACTGGACCATATGGGGCGGTTTTTGAACATGGTTGTCGATTACAAACATAAAATTGGTTTTAAAGGCACCATTTTGGTGGAACCAAAACCGCAAGAACCCTCGAAACATCAATATGATTATGATGCGGCTACATGTATCGGTTTTTTGCGCAAATACGGGCTTGAAAATGAGGTGAAACTCAATCTCGAGCAAGGCCATGCCATCCTTGCGGGGCATTCTTTCGAACATGAGTTGGCTGTGGCGGCGGCCGAAGGCATGCTGGGGTCGATCGATATGAACCGCAATGATTACCAGTCGGGCTGGGATACGGATCAATTTCCCAATAATGTTCCCGAAGTGGCGCTGGCCTATTATCATGTATTAAAAAGCGGTGGTTTCAGCACGGGCGGTACGAATTTTGACGCGAAATTACGGCGCCAATCCCTAACGGCTGAAGACCTGCTGGCCGGCCATATCGGCGCGATGGATATTTGTGCGCGCGGCTTGAAAGCCGCAGCGGCGATGTTGGAAGATGGCGGATTGGAAACGGCCTTGAAACAGCGCTATGCGGACTGGCAAACGCAAGAGGCGCAAAACATGCTGGCCAGTGATTTTGATCAAATCACCGCGCGTGTTTTGAACGAGGGTATCAACCCAGAACCGAAATCAGGGCGACAAGAGGTTTTGGAAAATTACGTCAACCGGTTTGTGTAAATCGCAGGGCGCCTTAAACCTGCTCACGCTTCTGATCAAACGTTTTTGGCACCCAGTCAACATCCTGCCGGTTCCAAAACCTGTTGGGATTGTAGATATCGGCGCCGCGTATATGCAGTGTTCTGAGGCAGTTCTGAATGAAAATCACGGGCTCTTCGTGAGGCTGCGCCGGATAAATTGCAGTTACCACATGCTAGAGCATGGTGTCCGATTGTTCGAAAAAAAGCAAAACTTGATCCAAGGGTACTTACACAGCCTGATCTGTCGTAAAATTGTGCTCAGTGCTCAGTGCTCAGTGCTCAGTGCTCAGTGCTCAGTGCTCAGTGCTCAGTGCTCCAAAGTGTTTCAGACCCTCCGCACATATGAAGCTAACCGACTCGTACGCCTCCCAATTCAATGCGCTTTTGCTGAACACATCCATCACCTAATGCTTTGTATTATGCTGCAATTTCTCCAACGTTATGCTTAAGCCGGCCCTGGGCGAAAACCGGCCTATGCTGTTTTGAAAAAACCTCATTCTTGATCGCCCGCCGTCAAAGCCTTTTTGCAGCTCATGGGCAGAGCCCAAGCCATCAGCCTTGTGCTCGCACTTCCTGCAAAACATAATTTCTTGTTTTGAAACCGCGAGCGGGTTTCATAAACCCTTTGCCCAAAAGCGATTTGAATGCACGATGATACGTGGCGTGCGAAATATCGCGCGCCAAAGTATGGCGGGCAAGATCATGCGCCACAAACTCTCCATCTTCACCGGCTACGTCGGTTGCTGCATATAAGATATCGCGCTCGGTTTGGGAAAGCGTATGCAGACCCTCATTCTTTTCCATATCTTTAATCATGGCGCGCAAATGAATTAATTGTGTGTAATGTCTCAAACTGGTCACCCTAAAAAACAAAAAAAATACTAGAACGAGGCTAAAATAGACGCCTCTCAAACTGAGCTTTACAGAAGAAAAAAGCAAAAATAAGGCAGAAAACCTGTCGGGATGAGAAAAATGAAAATTTTTCGCTGGCGGCGGGATCAGGACTGTAGAGCTGCGCGTGTTGAGATGCTTGATCGGCGCAGGGCAGGCGTAAAATTCGCCCGAGAAGAGAAGGCACGAACGCGCATCATACGCGGTGCGGCTGCCCCCTTTGCTTGGCCGTTATATGTGATAAAAAATGGCCAGCTGCGTTATGAACTGCGCAGCTGGCCGAAGTGAAAAACCTTTGCATGGCCATTTCTGGCCGCGTGTTTTCGGGTTTTACTTAAGGGCTTTATCGGTGATTGCGTGCGTCCAAGCACCGCTTGGTTTGGCGGTGATCACCGGATCTGACCCGCCTGCCATCAAGGTTGCGACTGTGCGCTCATAGTCGGCGGGGTCCAACGTGCCGTTTGAGCCGGCGGTGAGTTTTGCAATTTCTCCCATCATGCGCACTTGATGTGCCTCGGTTTGGGCGCCTGATTCATCATTGTCCAGCACGATATTTGCCGCTTCAGCCGGGTTGGCTTCTGCGTATTTCCAGCCCTTCATCGAAGCGCGTACGAAGCGCACCATCTTATCCGCAAAAGCAGGGTCTTGCAGATTGTCTTCCAACGCATAAATGCCATCCTCCAATGTGGCCACGCCCTGGTCTTCATATTTGAATGTGATCAGCTCATCTTCGGACACACCGGCATCCAAAACCTGTCCAAATTCATTATAGGTCATGGTGGAAATGCAATCGGCTTGGCGTTGCAACAGCGGATCAACGTTGAAGCCTTGACGCAACACGGTAACCCCATCATCGCCGCCCTCGGTGGAAATACCTTCCTGGCTCATCCAGCTTAAGAATGGGTATTCATTGCCATAGAACCACACACCGATGGTTTTGCCTTTGAAATCGGCGGGGCTTTTGATCCCTGTATCTTTCCAGCAGGTCAGCATCAAACCTGAGCTTTTAAAGGGCTGGGCAATATTCACCACGGGTAGGCCTTTTTCGCGCGCGGCCAAGGCAGAGGGCATCCAATTCAGCATCGCATCAGCGCCGCCGCCAGCCAGAACTTGCGGGGGGGCGATGTCGGGCCCACCTGGTAAAATTGTGACATTCAGGTCTTCTGCTGTGTAAAACCCTTTGTCCAACGCCACGTAGTAGCCAGCAAATTGGGCCTGCGTCACCCATTGCAATTGCAGCTTCACATCATCGGCGGCTTGCACGGTGGTGGCTGCGGCTGCAGCCATCAGCGCCAGGGCACTTGATAGAATGGTTTTCATCGTTTTTCTCCTAGTTGGTTTTGGTCGTTTATCATTTTCTCTGCTACGAGCCTCTTTGCGAGGGGTGCCAAAAGGTGACCCCCTTTTCTATTATTGCGACGGCGCCATAAAACGCGCTTCCCGCCAGCGCAGCGACAACGATTTCTGCCCAGACCATATCAAGCGCCAATTGCCCGACAGAGGCTGAAATTCGAAACCCCATTCCCACGACGGGTGAGCCGAAAAACTCGGCAACAATGGCGCCGATCAGCGCTAGCGTGGTTGAAATTTTTAACCCGTTAAACATAAATGGCATCGCGGCGGGTAGCCGCAATTTTAAAAACGATTGCGCCGGGCGCGCGGCGTATGTGTGCATTAAGTCACGTTGCATGGCTGTGGTTTCGCGCAATCCGGCGACGGTGTTCACGAGCATTGGGAAAAACACCATGACCACCACCACTGCGGCTTTCGATTGCCAGTCAAAGCCAAACCACATCACTAAAATTGGCGCGGTACCAATGATTGGAAGCGCCGCGATAAAATTTCCCACGGGTAACAGCCCTCGGCTTAAAAAATCAAACCGGTCCACCAGAAATGCGGTGAGAATCGCGGCGCTGCAGCCAATCAGATATCCGCGCAGAGCGCCTTTGAGAAAGGTTTGTACAAAGTCTTTCCAAAGAATTGCCAGATTATCTGCCATAGTGTCGACCACCAAGGAGGGTGGTGGTAAAATCACCAAAGGCACGTTGAGGCCGCGCACCAGCATTTCCCAAACCAGCAATAAGGTCAGGCCAAACAACGTTGGTACGATCACTTTGACCAATCGCGTGCCGGAGGCGGTGCCATTGGCCAATTTGACATTGAGCGTCCAAGCCGCGATCCAGACCACAATGCTGAAAAAAACAATGCTCATGACATTCCCATTTTTTTCAACGTGAGTCTTTGAATCACTCCAACCAGCGCCACCAAACTGGCGGCTACAATCGCGGCCATGAACAAAGCCGACCAGATTTGCACGGTCTGCCCATAATAGGATCCGGCCAAGAGGCGGGCCCCCAAGCCGCGCACGGCGCCAGTGGGCAATTCGCCAACAATCGCCCCAACCAAGCTGGCGGCAATTCCAATTTTTAGCGATGCAAAAAGATAAGGCAACGAGGCGGGCAGGCGCAATTTCAGCAGGCTTTGAGGCGCAGAACTGTTATAGGTCTTCAACAAATCAAGCTGCATCCGATCAGGGCTGCGCAATCCTTTCACCATTCCAACGACCACGGGGAAAAAGCTCAGATAGGCGCTGATAAAGGCTTTCGGCAGTAGGCCTTGGATGCCTATAGAATTCAGCACCACGATGATCATTGGTGCAATGGCCAAAATCGGAATGGTTTGCGAGGCGATTGCCCAAGGCATCACACTCATATCCATCGCCCGGCTATGCACAATCCCCACGGCAAGCAAAATACCCATGCCGGTGCCGATTGCAAAGCCAAGCAAGGTAGCGCTCAGGGTGATCCATGCATGAAACACCAGGCTTCGCTTCGAGGTTATTTTTTTCTCAACCGTGGTTTTCCAAAGCTCGCTGGCCACTTGATGGGGCGCAGGAAGCCGCGGGCGGTCTTGCGAAAAGGTTGCCGCGATGGCGAAACTATTCGTCGCCACAAGCCCAATAGCCGAGAGATCCCGCCGCTCTTTTGCACCGGCCGGAACCACGTCAGCTCCCGCGCGCTCGGCGGTGGTGAGAGCAGATTTTATATTCATCGGCACCACGGCCACATACCAAGCGGCCAGCAAAGCCAATATAACCGTTAGAATGGGCAGCAGCTTTTGTGTCATTCTGCGTCATGCCCCGCGCGAAGGCCTTCGCGCACCCGTTGCGCGATCGCGATAAATTCTTCTGAATCGCGAATATTCAGCGGACGTTCCTCTGGCAGGCTGCTCTCGATCACATCCGTGATGCGCCCCGGGCGCGGTGACATGACAACGATTTTTGTGGATAGATACACCGCTTCGGGAATCGAATGGGTGACAAATCCGATGGTTTTATGCGTGCGCTTCCAAAGTTTGAGCAATTGCTCGTTCAAATGGTCCCGCACGATTTCATCCAGCGCTCCGAAAGGTTCATCCATCAAGAGGATATCGGCATCAAAAGCCAAGGCTCGGGCGATGGAGGCACGCTGCTGCATCCCGCCTGACAATTGCCATGGAAATTTCTTTTCAAAATCGGACAGTTCGACCAGTTCCAGCACGTTTTTTACCCGCTCGGCCTGTTCGGCTTTGCTAAACCCCATGATTTCAAGCGGCAAGCGGATATTGCCGCCAATGCTGCGCCAAGGGTAAAGGCCTGCGGCTTGAAACACATAGCCATAGGCGCGCGCTTGGCGCGCGGCGCTTGGCGACACGCCATTGACGGTGATGTTGCCGCCAGTAGGCTGTTCGAGATCCGCCATTACCCGCAAGAACGTGGTTTTGCCGCAGCCTGATGGGCCAATAAAGCTGACAAATTCCCCTTTTTTTACATCAAGGCTCACGTTTTTCAGCGCATGAACAGCACCATCCCCCGTTGCAAATGTAAGGGATAAATCTTTGGCGGAGATCACTATTTCCTGCGCCATTTTAGGGGGTTTCTACTTGTGGCAAAAACATATTGTCCTTTCGCTGGTCTTTCGACGGGCTCTCCTCGCTTTTTAAATCCCGGCTGGAATATTCATTGGATCGCGATGGATTTGTTTTGGGGCTGTTAGGGCTTTCCATTTGCTTAAGGCCGCATTGGCATCTGGGAAGGCAGGGCGGGGTACGAAGCGGCCGCGGCCAGGATTGGGTTGGCTGTTTTGGCCCCAGGCCCAGATTACATCGCCGCGGCTGATCGTAAAGCGCGATTGGGCGCTGACATTGAAGCCCTCAAACACATTATAATCCAAGATGGAATGATGGTTTGAGACGCTGATGGTTTTGGAAATTTTTGGATCCCAAACCACAATATCGGCATCTGCACCCTCTACAATCGCACCTTTCTTTGGATAGATATTCAGAATTTTTGCAATGTTGGTGCTGGTGACGGCCACGAATTCGCTGGGTGTCAATCGTCCGGTTTCAACGCCCTCCGTCCATAGAACCGCCAAACGCTCTTCCAGCCCGTTTGAGCCATTTGGAATCAAGCAGAAATTATCCTTGCCCATCAGTTTTTGTTCGCTCGTAAAGGCGGCATGATCGGTGGCCACAACTTGTAAAGAGCCTGATTGTAAGCCGGCCCAAAGGCTGGCCTGATGCTCTTTATTACGAAATGGCGGTGACATCACGCGCCGCGCCGAATGCATCCAATCACCCTTGAAATACTCGCTTTCATCCAAGGTTAGGAATTGTGCCAACGGCTCGCCATAGACGCGCATGCCTTTTTGGCGCGCCCGCCGGATCGCTTCATGGGCCTGCTCGCAGCTGACATGCACCACATAAAGCGGCACGCCGGCTGCATCCGCGATGGTGATCGCGCGATTTGCGGCTTCACCTTCGAATTCAGGCGGACGGGAATAGGCATGGCCTTCGGGCCCTGTTATACCTTGCTCGAGCATTTGCTGCTGCATATCGGCCACCAAATCACCGTTTTCGGCATGCACCATCGGCAGTGCTCCGATTTCCTTACAGCGTTTAAAGCTGGCAAACATTTCATCATCTTCGATCATCAGGGCGCCTTTATAGGCCATGAAATGTTTGAACGAGTTGACCCCCATATCAACCGCATCTTTCATCCCGTTGAAGATCTCTTCATTCCAGCCGGTGATCGCCATATGATAGCCTACATCCGAACAGATTTGAGGCGCGGATTTGCGGTGCCATTCATTGATTGCGTTTTTGATCGAGCCATCTGCCCCTGGCAGGCAGAAATCCACCACCATCGTTGTGCCGCCTACGGCGGCGGCCCATGTGCCCGTTTCAAAGGTTTCGGCGGCAGTTGTGCCCATGAAGGGCATTTCAAGATGCGTATGCGGATCAATTCCGCCAGGAATCACATAGGCGCCAGCTGCATCGATATATTCATCGCCGGCCAGATCTTCACCGATTTGTTTGATGGTTTCGCCTTCGATAAGGACATCCGCCTTCCAGGCGCGGTCGGCCGTGCAAACGGTTCCGCCTTTGATCACTTTGCTCATCTTGGTTCTCCTTTTGCGCGCGGCTACTCTGTTATGACGGCAGTTTCGACAACCGCATGAAACAGCACATCGGTGCCCGCTGTTGCCCAGTCTTTTGATATATCTTCGGCTTCATTATGGCTGAGCCCATCGACGCAGGGGCACATGATCATAGCGGTTGGGGCCACTTGATTGACCCAGCAGGCATCATGCCCGGCACCCGAAATGATATTCCTGTGGCTATAGCCCAAGCGCTCTGCGGCGTTGCGCACAGCGCTGACGCAGTCCTCGTCAAAGGCCACCGGATCAAATCCACCAACTTTTTCAAACGCCACTTCAAGCCCCATATCATCGCAAATTTGCTGCGCTCCGGTTTTCAGGCGGGTTTCCATATCTTCGATGACCGTTAAATCGGGGCTGCGGAAATCGATTGTAAACACAACCTGCCCTGGGATCACATTTCGTGAATTGGGAAACACATCAATATGGCCCGCTGCCCCCACGGCATCAGGGGCATGGCTCAGCGCGATCTCATCGACCAAATTCAAGACCCGCGCCATACCAAGCCCGGCGTTTTTGCGCATTGGCATTGGAGTAGAGCCGGTATGGGCGTCTTTGCCGGTGATGGTCACTTGCGTCCAGCTCAGGCCCTGACCATGCGTAACCACGCCGATATCCACGCCTTCGGCTTCTAAAATAGGCCCTTGTTCGATATGCAATTCGAAAAACGCATGCATTTTGCGCGCGCCCACCGCTTCTTCACCGCGCCACCCGATGCGGGTGAGCTCATCGCCGAAGGATTTGCCATCACTATCGGTGCGGGCATAGGCCCAGTCTTGCGTATGGACACCAGCAAATACACCCGAGGCCAGCATGGCCGGCGCAAAGCGGGTGCCTTCTTCATTGGTGAAATTGGTAACAACGATCGGGTGTTTCGTGCGAATGCCAAGATCATTGAGGCTTCGAATAATCTCTAAACCGCCCAAAACACCTAACACCCCGTCATATTTGCCGCCCGTGGGCTGCGTGTCCAGATGTGAGCCGACATAGACCGGCAAAGCATCGGGGTCGGTTCCGGGGCGCATGGCAAACATATTTCCCATCTGATCCACGCCCATGCTGCAGCCTGCTGCATCACACCATTTTTGAAACAGATGGCGCCCCTCGCCATCTTCATCGGTGAGGGTCTGGCGATTATTACCACCCGCGACCCCGGGTCCAATTTCAGCCATATCCATCAGGCTGTTCCAAAGCCGGTCGCCATTGATCTTTAGGTTTTCTCCGGGTGCGGCCATCTGTGCCTCCTTTTGCCATGCTGCGCGTTTCGCACATCACAGCCGTTTCGAACATCTATGATCAAGGTCGCGCAACATGCGTATCGTTTGGCGTGTTTCAAACAAACGCTTGCTGGCGCCAAAGCCCCGATCGGTTGGTAATTCGCAGACTTTTTAATTTGCGATTGCTCTGTTAAACTCGAGCGTAACACGGTTGACCATCTAGTCAAGATTGTTTCTTTTGCAGCGAATGACTTGGGCTCCAGATTAAGAAAGTGCTTATTTTGAAAGCGGCAAAAGCGCATATTCGAGCGGAAAATGAACGGCTGATTCTGGAAGCGGGCGAGCGTATCTTTGCGCAGCACGGATTTCGCGGCGCAACCATGCAAATGATTGCGGATCAGGCGGGCCTTCCCAAAGCCAATCTGCATTATTATTTTGATTCAAAAGAAAAACTATATCGCTGTGTCGTTGAGAAAATTTTTGAGATCTGGTTGCAAGCGGCCAGTAGTTTTGAAAATTCGGATGAACCGAAAGAGGCGTTAAAACTCTATATTTATGAAAAGATGCAAATCAGCCGCCGGCATCCTTATGGATCAAAAGTCTGGGCCAATGAGGTGATGCAAGGCGCGCCTATAATTCAGGATTTTCTAGAAACGCAGTTGCGCAGCTGGACGGATGGGCGCATCGAAAGTATCCAAGCGTGGATCGCAGCAGGAAAAATTCGATCGGTGGAGCCGCGTTGGGTGATGTATATGATTTGGGCGACAACGCAGCATTATGCTGATTTTGGGCATCAGATAGAAACCTTGAACGCGGATGCGCCGCTTAGCGAGGCGCAATGGGAGGCGGCCAGCGAGACGGTGTTTGAGGTGATTTGGAACGGCTTGGCACCCAAACAGAGCTTATGAGCAAAACAACCTCTCCCTCAAAGCCGCAAACGCGGATTCAAAAACGCAATATCATGATCATTCTTGATGCAGCGCTCGAGGTGTTTTCAACCTATGGGTTTCGGGGCACCACACTGGATCAAATCGCGCGTCAGGCGGGCTTGTCAAAACCCAATGTGCTCTATTATTTTGATGGCAAAGAAGCGATCCATTTGGCGTTGCTGAGCCAGCTTTTGGAAACCTGGCTGGATCCGCTGCGCGCGATTGACCCGCAGGGCGATCCCAAAACCGAATTGATGCGCTATATCCGCCATAAGTTGCAAATGTCGCGCGACTTTCCCCGTGAGAGCCGGTTATTTGCCAATGAAATCGTGCAAGGTGCGCCGCGTATGCAGGCTTTTTTACAAGGGGATCTGCGAGATTTGGTTGATGAAAAAGCCGCCGTGATCCAAGCTTGGATGAAGGATGGCAAGCTCACTCAGTTGGATCCGTTTCATTTGATTTTTTCGATTTGGGCGCTGACCCAGCATTATGCCGATTTTGAAGCCCAGATTCGCTTGGTGCGCGGTTCTAATATCACGCAACCGCATGATGGGTCAGAAGATTTTTTGGATCAGGTGTTTCAAAAACTCCTGACCCCGTAATTCTTTTACTCTGCCGCCTGCGCGCTTGGATTGTTTGGATGTTGTGTCCAATTCAAAGGTTCTGGTGTGATCACCCGGTTGGTTCGCTCATCCAAAGCGCCAACGGGAAGCGTTTCCATTGTGATACAATCTTCGACAGGGCAAACATTCACACAGAGATTACACGCCACGCATTCATCATCCTTAACCTCAAACACCCGATCGGCACTCATCGATATCGCTTGATGGCTGGTATCTTCGCACGCCGCGTAGCAGCGCCCGCATTGAATGCAATCTTCTTGGTTGATCCGCGCTTTGGTCACATGATTGAGGTTGAGATATTGCCAATCGGTGACTTGGGGAACGGCTTTGCCGATGAAGTCGTCTACCGCGGTGTACGATTTTTCATCCATCCATTCAGACAGGCCCGAAATCATCTCTTGCACGATTTTGAACCCATAGGTCATTGCAGCCGTGCAGACTTGTACATTGCCCGCCCCCAAAGCCATAAATTCAGCCGCATCGCGCCAAGTTGTAACCCCACCAATCCCTGAAATTGGCAGGCCTTGGGTATCTGCATGACGGGCGATCTGCGCCACCATATTCATCGCAATCGGTTTCACGGCAGGCCCGCAATAGCCACCATGGGTGCCCATGCCGTCAATCGTTGGGGTTGGGGCCATGACGTCCAGATCCACACCTGTGATCGAGGTAATGGTGTTGATCAGACTGACCGCATCCGCGCCACCGCGCATGGCGGCCTGCGCCGGTTGGCAAATATCGGCAATATTTGGCGTTAGTTTTACGATACAGGGCATCCGGCTATGCTGTTTGACCCAGCGCGTGACCATTTCCACATATTCGGGTACTTGGCCCACGGCAGATCCCATACCGCGCTCGGCCATACCATGCGGACAGCCAAAATTCAGCTCTAGCCCATCGGCTTCGGTATCTTCGACATGCGCCAAAACGGCTTTCCACGCTTCTTCCTCGCATGGCACCATCAACGAGACGATCAGGGCGCGATCCGGATAATCGCGTTTCACCGATTTGATTTCTTGCAGATTGATTTCCAAAGGCCGGTCGGTGATCAGTTCAATATTATTGAGGCCCAGAAGGCGGCGATCCGCGCCCCATATCGCGCCATAACGCGGCCCGCTGACATTCACAATCGGAGGGCCCTCTGAGCCGAGGGTTTTCCAAACCACGCCCCCCCAGCCGGCTTCAAATGCCCGGCGGACATTGTATTCTTTATCCGTCGGTGGCGCTGAGGCCAGCCAGAAAGGGTTGGGAGATTTGATGCCAATAAAATTGCTGGTTAAGTCTGCCATCGTGTATATCCTTTCCTTGCCGCCTGTTAAAAGCGGCGTCTCGGGGCGTCAGCCCATAAGCGTTTGATGAATGCTCTCGGCGGCATCGCGGCCTTGCGCCACTGCGGTCACTGTCAGATCATCGCCGCCCGCGGCGCAATCCCCTCCGGCCCAAACTTTAGGATGTGAGGTTTGGCCATTTTGGGAAACCGCGATTTTTCGCCCCTCAAGTGTTAGGTCTGCCGGGGCGTCATGTAAAGTTTGCCCAATTGCCTTGAATACTTGATCTGCGGCCAGCCGAAAGGTTTCACCTGTGCGTTCAAGGCCCTTTTCTGAACTTCGCGTATAGGCGAATTCAACTTCGCGCACGGCGCCATTGCCATGCACTGCGACCGGTTCTGCATTGGCGATAATATTCACGCCTTTGGTGGCCGCCAAATCCTGCTCATACAGCGAGGCATTCATTTGTGCGCGCCCCCGTCGATACACCAGATGGACATGCTCTGCCCCCAGCAGTTTTGCCTGCACCGAAGCATCCACCGCGGTCATTCCGCCCCCGATCACCACGATATTGCGGCCTATTTCAAGCGCGGCCAAGTTCTCTGATTGGCGTAATTCATGGATGAATTCGACCGCATTTTCGACGTTGTCAATCTGCTCTGAGGGCAGCCCAAGCGCGTTCACGCCGCCAAGCCCCATACCCAAAAAAACGGCGTCATGATCCTCAAGCAGCTGCGGTAATTGTAGCTCTTGACCAAGCCGTTGGCCCAGATGCAGCTGAATGCCTCCGATTTGAAGCAACCAATCCACTTCGGCAGCCGCAAAATCATTGGTCGATTTATAGGCGGCAATGCCAAATTCGTTCAAACCACCGGCTTTTTGCTGGGCGTCAAACAGGCTAACGTTATGGCCATGCATCGCCAAGCGATGCGCGCAGGCCAACCCGGCGGGTCCAGCGCCAATCACGGCGATTGTTTTGCCAGTTTCTGCGGCCCGCTTAAACGGGTGGGTGCCTGTATCCATCAGACTGTCTGTCGCATAGCGTTGTAAACGCCCGATCTCGACCGGCTTTCCCTCTGCGGCTTCGCGCACGCAGGCCTCTTCGCATAACGTTTCTGTTGGGCAGACTCGGGCGCACATACCCCCAAGGATATTTTGCGTTAATATGGTTTTCGCCGCTGCATCCGCTGTGCCAGTGGCGATTTGGCGAATGAATAGGGGAATATCAATATCGGTGGGGCAAGCGGTTATGCAGGGCGCGTCATAGCAAAAATAACAGCGATCTGCGGCCACCAGCGCCTCGTGCCCATCCAAAGCGGGATGCAGATCAGAAAAGTTCTGGTGATAGGCCTCCGCGCTGAGGCGATGTGTTGCAATGCCGGATTCAGAATGCGAGTGTGACATGCTGCTCTTTCCTTAAGTCTAACGGGTGCTGAATGGTGGCACATAATAAAAATTTTATCAATTGGTAAAAAAATTGAAGAATCAAAGCTGATTTGGGCTATGCTGCCCGCAGTTACTGCGAAAACGGAATGAAGGTTAAATTTGCACAAAACCACTTTATACGCGCATGCGAGCATGGTTTTGTTTTCGCTTTTGGTTGCCGGGTCGTTTCCGATCGGGCAAGTGATCGCCTATCAGATCGATCCAATCGCGCTGACTTTTCTGCGGTTTTTGCTCGCCTCTGTTCTACTGGGCGCGTTTTTAGCCTGGCGTGGCGCGTTTCGAAGCGCTGATTTTTGTCTTTTGTGGCGCTACCTTCTATTGGGGGGCAGCTTTTCCTTTTATTTTATTTTTATGTTCGAGGCGCTGGAAACTGCAACGCCGGTAGCGACTTCAAGCATTTTCACGTTGATGCCCTTCATTGCAATCTGCTTGGACCGTGCGTTTTTTGCCAAGCGTGCAGGGTGGCCGCTGCTGCTGTCTTTGCTGCTTGGCGCGTGGGGCGCCTTGATTGTTGTGTTCAGAGGCGAGCTTTCCAACCTTCTGGCGCTTAGTCTTGAGCGCGGCGAGGGGCTGTTTTTTCTGGGCACAGCGGCGCATGCGTTTTATGCGGTGATGGTGCCAAAGCTGCGTCGTGGAGAATCTGCGCTGGTGTTCAGCTTCGGCGTGATGGTGGCGGCAACCCTATTGATTTTTATCGCAGCGCCGCGCCCGATTTTGGCGCTTGATGTGACACAATTGGGGGTGCCAGTTTATTGGTCTTTGGTATATCTGGCTATTTTCGCAAGTATTTGCAGTTTCAGTTGTTTAAATTACGCCTCTGCCTATTTGTCGAGCGGCCAACTGACCGCCTATACATTTTTAACACCGTTTTGGGTGGCCTTGCTTGGTCTGCAGTTTTTGGAACAAAAAATTGCGCCATATATGATGGTGGGCGGCAGCTTAATTTTGATCAGTTTGATTTTCCTGCTTCTTTCAGGCCGGCAAAGGGGGCAGGCGAAACCGTGAAACCGCTTAGCCGGGCGCGCAAAAGGGGGTATGTCAAGACTGCGCACGGGCGCTTTGTCCAGAGTGAAGCATACTGCAGTGAAGCATGGCTGCGCCTTGTTTTTTTGACGCGTTGGGGGCGGGGTGCTTTAGCTGAGCCAGGCGTTTAGCTGTGAAGCCTTGAGCGGGGCGCGGACCCGCGCGCGCTGCAATTCGATCAAACCAAGCGTTGTCCAGCCTACGAAATTGGTTTCAATAGGCTCGGCGCGCAAAGCGGCTTTCAGCGCCGTTTCAACTTGCCGGCGGTCTTTTTTCGCCATGGGCGCTGGATCAATCACGATTTGTCCGCCAAGGCCGCGCAGCCGAAGTTGGCGCGGTAAATCGCGCGCCATGGCTAGATTTGTTTTTAACCCTGTTGCGGGTGATCCATCGCTGCCTGTATCCACATCCACGGCGGTAAAAGCCCGGGTTTGCTCGATATAATAACGCCCCTGCGCGATGGGGGTGTCGGCTTTGGTTAGGTCGCCAAGCTGATCCAGCACGCCGTAATCGGCAAAACAGCCATCATGGGTAATAATCTCGGCCGGCTCTGACCAATCCCGCCAGGCTTGCAGGTGCACGCCATCTGCGGCCGCCAAGCATAGCGGGGTACTTGACGTCTGCTCTGATATCTCTTGAGCGCGCGCCAGCATGGTTTCGGCATCGTCTAAAATATCTGTATCGTTACCCTCGGCGCAGGCTGATCGCAAAATCATTCCCATCTCCAAAGGCCCCAACGCGTCATGTATCAGGGCCTGCAAAGCCTCGCGCCGTTCCTCATCGCGAATGCTGCGCGAAACGTTCAATCCGGGTGCCTTTGGCGTGACAATAACATAGCGGCTTTTGAACAAGAGCTTGGTGGTCACCGGAATGGCTTTCCCTGGCTCTGCATAGCCGGTCACTTGTACATTCAGCGCTTGGCCTGGGGCCAATCCTTTAATCTGGCGCAAAAATGCCGAGCCATCGGGGGTGCGCAGGAACATACCGCCTTGGCCTTTCACAGGCCGGTCCGCAATTGCGCGATAGACCGTGCCGGGGGCGGGGCCGATGCCTTCAAATAAAAGGTCTTCTAAGCGCCCATCCAGCAGTTTTGCGGCCGCGGGCCGACCGCCTAAATGGTCAAGTAAAATCAAACGCCCGATCATGATATGCCCTGATATACCGGGTAACCGGCGCTTTGCAGCAACGCTGCGGTTTCGGCGAGTGGTAGGCCCATTATGGCGCTGAAGGACCCGCTGATCCAAGGGATAAAGGCCGCCGCCGGCCCTTGAATGCCATAGCCGCCGGCTTTGCCGCGCCAATCATCACTGTCTAAATAGGCCTGTTTTTCTAGCTGTGACAAGGGCTTCATTTTGACTGCGCTTTGCACCTCTTTTTGCCAAATCTTTTCACCTTTTCGCAGGGTGATTGCGGTGATCACGCGGTGGCGGCGCCCAGAAAGTGCGGATAAAAACCGGTCTGCTTCTGCGCGGTCTGTCGGCTTTCCCATGATCCGCCGCCCAAGCGCCACGGTTGTATCGCCGCATAAAATCATATCGCTTGGATCGGCTGCAATCGCCTGGGCTTTAAGCAAGCTGATGCGGCGGCAATAGGCCCGCGGCAGCTCGGTTTTCAGCGGCGTTTCATCCACATCGGGCGGCATAATCGCATCCGCGCGCAGGCCAATCTGGGCCAACAACTCTTTGCGGCGCGGGCTTGCAGATCCAAGAATAAGCCGCAAGGTTGTTATTTGAACCGGTAGTTGATGCGCCCTTTGGTCAGATCGTAAGGAGTCATTTCAACTTGTACCTTATCACCTGCCAAAACCCGAATACGGTTCTTGCGCATTTTTCCTGCCGTATGTGCGATGATCTCATGGCCGTTTTCAAGCTCGACCCGAAACGTCGCATTAGGCAAGAGTTCCTTAACGACACCTGGAAATTCGAGCGTATCTTCCTTGGCCATGGTCTCTCCTTTTAATCCGTTACGCCCTAGCAACAAGCGCCGCTCTCCCATGAAGCTATTTTGCCTTTAATTCAAGCCTTCAATCGCATCTGCCGCAGATATGTTGCCTAAGCGCATCGTATTCAGGCCTATTTTGGGCATGAGGACGGGTTTATCGGCGTTTTCCCATAATGACCTGTCGCTTTACCGCAACCGGCGCCTTTGCATTAGGTGCTTTGCCGCGCCATATGGAAAAGCCCTTGATTTATTACAAAAAACCCAGCATACACGCCACGCGACGTTATTTCTATCGACCTACTGCTCCAAACGGCCAGTCTTTCGATCTTGTTCTGACTGAGCCGAGCTGCCGCATGATGTGGGCAGATAATTTAGGAGATGACCCAATGGCAACTGGGACAGTAAAGTGGTTCAACAACACCAAAGGCTACGGCTTTATCGCCCCCGATGGCGGCAGCAAAGATGTTTTCGTGCATATTTCTGCGGTAGAACGGTCAGGACTGACCGGCTTGGCCGACAATCAGAAAGTGACCTTTGACATCGAACCCGGCCGTGATGGCCGCGAGGCAGCGGTGAACATCTCTGTCGCATAAGCGCAGAGTGATGAGAATTCCGAGCGCCCGTTAGGGCGCTCGTGCACAGTCTGAAGGTTAAAAACGTCGCTTTTCCGGCGCTGGTAGATATAGCTAAACCTTCAATATTTACGCCCATCATTTTATCATTAGACGGCTTGGCTTCGGGGTTCTTTGCCACTGGCTCCGAATGGTGTTTATGTTTTTCATTTAGTTTCAATGCAGCTCCGCATAGAAACATACAGCCCAGAGAAACTTGCTGTGAGGGCGTGGTCTAGCGCGGGTTTCAGGGACGCTATAGTTTCATCGACATCGCGACCTTGACGGAGAGGCTTTTGAATGCCCCATCTGTTTGAGGTTTAGCGCCAGCCCATCGCATGTTACAAATGAAGACAGCTGTCGTATTAAATATGGAAGGGCTCGTTTATGTCTGAAAAATCGGATCGCAGCGATAGCGTGTCCTTTCCTCGGCAGATCGCGGATAGGATTATTCAAGCAATACGGCTTGCGGCGCAGCAGGAAATCCTACCTCATTTTCGCGCTTTGCAGCCAGAGCAGATTGCGCAAAAATCCGATGCGTTGGATTTGGTGACAACGGCTGATTTGGCCTCTGAAGCTTTGATCACAGAGGCTTTGTCAGCTTTGTTCCCTGATGCACTTATCATCGGGGAAGAGGCCGTTGCGCGCAGCCCCGGGCTTTTGGATAATATCGAATCTGCCCCTTTATGCTTTATTATAGATCCTATCGATGGCACGTGGAATTATGCCAACGGATTGGCGACCTTTGGCGTAATAGTTGCCGCAACGCGGTTTGGGCAGCCTATCTTCGGCCTGCTCTATGATCCGTTGCAAGATGATTACATGATCGCTGAGCAGGGCGTGGAAGGCGCGGGGTTTGTGGCCTCTTGCGGCGCCAAAAAATCGCTCAAAACCTCAGTCGGGGGCGCGCTGAACCAGCTAAATGGTTTCATCCATCTCTATCAAGTGCCTGCCCCGAAACAGGCACGGCTTGCTGCTTGCTTGCCGCATTTTGGGAATATGTCAAATTTGCGCTGTTCCTGCCATGAATACCGTCTTCTGGCGCAAGGGAGTTTCGATTTTTGCCTGGCCGGAATCGTGAAGCCTTGGGATCATGCTGCAGGGGTTTTGATATGCCAGAAAGCCGGTGGTTATGTGAAAATGCTTGATGGTCGGGAATATTCTGCTGCCCATAAAGACGGATATTTGCTGGCCGCTTGCGATCGGGCAACATGGAATAGATTACAAGAGCTGTTTGCGTTTTTACTCACGCCATGATGCTTGTAAGCTGCGAAAATACTTCGCTCGCGTGCCGAAGGGCCTTTTGTTAGCGGTGCCGCGCGGCTAAAATATAAAAATGGATGATGCGAAAAAAGGAATATGATGGAACAGGAAGCTGCCGCATTCGCGGCCCGTTTGGAAGGGCTAGAAGTGCATCTGGCCCATATCAGCAAGGCCAATGAGGATCTTTCGGATATGGTGGCGCAGCATCAAAAAGATTTGGCGCGCTTGGCTCGTATGGTTGAAATGCTCGCGGCGCGCGAAGCAGAGCGTGAGGCGCAAGGCGCGGAAGTGATCGCGGATGCGCCACCTCCGCATTATTAAATGCAAATTTTATTTGTCAGATCTTTGTTGGTCCTTTAGGTTCCACATGTCCACAAGGGATAAAAGGCAGTACTCGTTATGAAATATCAGTTCCTATTGGTTTCACTGTTTGGCGCGCAATTGGCGTTGTTAAGCCCTGTTGTGGCGCAGAACGCCAGCGTGGTGACCAAACAATATGATGATGGCGGCGTCTATGAGGGAACTTTTAAGAATGGCTTGCAGCATGGCACCGGAACCTATCGCCTGCCCAATGGCTATGAATATACGGGCACTTGGACAAATGGTGAAATATTGGGCGAAGGCGTGGCAAATTTTCCAAATGGGTCGGTCTATGAAGGCAGCTTTGCCAAAGGTAAGCCCGAGGGCCAAGGTAAGATCACCTTTGCCGATGGCGGTACCTATTCTGGCAGTTGGGCTGACGGTAAAATAACCGGATCCGGCATCGCAACCTATGCCAATGGATCAATTTATGAAGGCGCCTTTCGAAACGCCATGCATCATGGTCGCGGTGTGATGACGAACCCGGATGGGTATCGTTATGAAGGGGATTGGGTAGATGGTGTAAAGGAAGGTACCGCGGAAATCGCGTATCCCGATGGCGCCATTTACAAAGGTGCGATCGTGCGCGGGGCGCGCGAGGGGCGCGGCGTGTTGGAAATGTCAGAAGGTTTGATTTTTGATGGCATTTGGAAAGATGGCGAAATAACAGGCCTTGGCAAACTTATTCAGCCAAATGGCGATATTTATGAAGGTATGCTGGTGGCTGGGCGCCGTCAGGGCCCGGGCCGGGTAACTTACGCCAATGGCGATATCTATGATGGCAATTTTGAAGCCGACCAACGCCAAGGGTTGGGGCAATTTATCGGCACCGATGGCTATGAATATAATGGCAATTGGGAAGATGGCCAAATCAAAGGCGATGGCAAAGTGATTTATCCCGACGGATCGGTCTATGCCGGTGCGTTTGAAGCAGGCTTGGCAAACGGTCTTGGTAAAATCGACTACCCGGATGGCTCAAGCTATCAGGGCGAATGGAGTCAAGGCGTGATTGAGGGCGAGGGGCTGGCCACCTACGCCAATGGCATCACGTATAAAGGCGGGTTCCAGAACGCAAAAAATCATGGCATGGGGGTGATGACCTATACAGATGGCTATACCTATGATGGCATGTGGCAAGAGGGTATGCGGCACGGGTCCGGCAAGGCCACATTTGCCGATGGTATGGTGTATGAGGGCGATTATGTTGACGGGAAGCGCAACGGCAAAGGCAAAATAACGCTTGCCGATGGGTTTACTTATGAAGGCGATTGGCAAAATGGCGAGATCACCGGAAACGGTGTGGCAACCTATGCCAATGGGGATGTCTATGAAGGCAATTTTGTAAAGGGCAAGCGGCAAGGGGAAGGCACGATCACCTTTGCAACGGGCCAAGAGCAAACGGGCGAATGGAAAAATGGCGCCTTGGTTGCCACGGATAAAGACGGCGTTGTCGAGGAAGAAAATTAAACCTTCCCCATAAGATCGCGGCGTGCTTCATCATCAAGCAGGCAGCGCGCCCCATTGTTTCGAAAGGGTGGCGCAGGCTCGGATCTGCTACACCATATTTGCGTTAAACATGGTCCCCTTTGCGCAGGCGCGTTAAAAAGCCTGCGGCATCGCTGAGCACGGTTTCTTTGCGCGTCTCATCCATGCGTGCCCATGTGCGGTACATTTGTGCCATCCGAGGGTTCTTGGCAAACTTTTCCTCGTTCCGCAGAAGAAAATCCCAATATAACAGGTTAAACGGGCAGGCGGATTCGCCAGTTTTTTGCGCGACCTTATACGCGCATGTTTTGCAATAATCTGACATGCGATTGATATAGGCGCCCGAGCTGACATAAGGTTTTGAAGCGATAATGCCGGCATCTGCAAACTGGCTCATTCCGATCGTATTGGGCGCCTCGACCCATTCAAACGCATCTACATAAACCGCAAGATACCATTCATGGACCGCGTGCGGATCAATGCCAGCCAAAAGCGCAAAATTGCCGGTCACCATCAGGCGTTGAATATGATGCGCGTAGCCTTCGCTGTGAGTTTGAGCAACTGCTTTTGAAAGGCAATTCATTTTTGTTGCGCCGTCCCAGTAAAACTTGGGCAATGGGTGAGAATGGTTCAAGGCATTGCGCGCCGTATAATCTGGCCCTTCATGAAAATAAATCCCGCGCATATATTCGCGCCACCCTATGATCTGGCGAATGAACCCTTCAACGGCGTTTAACGGCGCCAAACCCGCCTGCCAGGCGGCTTCAGCCGCCTGGCACACCTCTATCGGGCTCAGCAATCCAATATTCAAATAAGGCGATAAAAACGCGTGATATAAGAATTTATTGTCGTTCAGCATCGCGTCCTGATAATCGCCAAAACTTACCAAAGCATCGTGAATAAAGCGATCCAATGCTTGCAAGGCCTGGCTGCGATCTGTGGCAAACCAAAACCCCTCGGTGGTTCCAAAATGGTCTGAAAAGCGCCGGTCTACCAGATCGATTACCTGCTGCGTAAGCGCATCGGGTTCGAATTTTTTAGGCCCGGCATAGGTGATGTCTTTCGGCGCTGCTTTGCGGTTGTCATGGTCGAAATTCCATTTGCCGCCCGCTGGCAGCCCTTCTTCCATTAAAAAACCGGTTTTGCGGCGCATATCGCGGTAGAAATATTCCATCCGCAGGGCTTTGCGCCCTTCTGCCCAGCGATCAAACTCAGCATGGCTGGCGATAAAGCGATCATCCTGCAGCAGTGTCACATGCAAGGGCAGCGCCTCAAAGGCTTGGATAACCCGCCATTCAGCGGGTTCGGTCACAACCACTTGATCCGTGCCAGCCAAAGCGGCTTGGCGCAAAACCTCGCCGCTCAGGCTGCCGCTATTTTGGGCATCCTCCAGTTGCGTATACGCAACGTGCCAACCCTCTTGCCTGAGTTGCGTCGCAAATTTGCGCATTGCGGCCAAGATCAGCACAATCTTTTTAGGATGATGCGGCACGTAACCGGTTTCATCACTGACTTCGGCCATCACGATTAAATCGTTGGCTTTATCCGCTTGCTTTAGGGCCGCAAGATTATGCGAAAGCTGATCGCCCAGAATAACAACGAGCTTTTTCACCATGGCACTGGTTTTCCTGCCCAGTCAAAAAACTGGCCTGTTTTATCGGGGCCAAGACCCTCAAGTACGGATAAGAGGTTAAGAGCGGCTTGGGCTGCAGGAACCGAAGGATGCCGGCCCAGATATTTGGCGGTGAAGGGCGTTTGCACTGTGCCTGGATGCAGGGCGACACAAACTGCCTGTTTATGCGTTCGGGCCAACTCGATGGCGCCGGTATGGATGATTTGGTTTAATGCGGCTTTTGCCGCGCGATAGGAATACCATCCGCCGATTTTATTATCCCCGATCGATCCAACCCTTGCGGATAAGGCCGCAAACTGGCTTGGGCGGTCTTTTGGCAACAGGCGTGGTGCGTGTTTCAAAATCAATGCAGGGCCAGCGGCGTTCACTATAAACTGTTCGACAAGCGCCGATTGAGTCAGCTGAGATAAGGCTTTTTCGGGGCGTGCGCCGTTTATTTCCAAAGCACCACTGGCCACGAGAATTGCGTCAAAGGGCCCGCTTAGGGCGGATAACTGCCCCTCTATGCTTGCCTCATCGCTCAGATCTAAGCCGGTATCTCGCCGGGACAGGCCCGTAACCTTTGCTCCGCGCGCTTCTAGCGTGCCTTGCAGCGCATGGCCTATACCGCCGCTATTTCCAATTAAAAGTATCGATTTCATAGCTATGAACTAGAAGAGCCAACGGGCAGTTCAAGGGTAGGCAAAGCGCGGCCTTTGGCTTGCTCATTCTTAGAGGCTGGGCTACACCGCGCATCAAACGCCCAGATCAGGATGGACGGTATGGCCAAAGTGAAGAAAACCCCGCGCCCCAAGGCGCAAACCCCAAAAGGGTTTCGAGATTATGCAGGCGCCGAGGTGGCGCAACGCGATGTAATGCTGGGCCAAATTGCAGAGGTTTATCACCGCTACGGGTTTGAAGTGCTGGAAACCAGCGCGGTGGAAACGGTCGAGGCTTTGGGCAAATTTCTGCCAGATGTAGAGCGCCCGAATGCGGGAGTTTTTGCCTGGCAGGAAGAAGAAGGGGATTGGCTGGCCCTTCGGTATGATCTGACGGCGCCCTTGGCACGCTATTACGCACAGTTTCGCAATGAGTTGCCAAGCCCGTTTCGGCGCTATGCGATGGGCCCGGTTTGGCGCAATGAAAAGCCAGGCCCCGGGCGGTTTCGGCAATTTTACCAATGCGACGCTGATACAGTGGGCTCAGCAAACGTGGCGGCGGATGCCGAAATTTGCAGCTTGTTGGCAGATACGCTGGAAACCGTTGGCATTCCGCGTGGGGATTACCTCGTGCGGGTGAATAATCGCAAGATTTTAAATGGGGTTCTAGAAACGGCAGGGTTGATCGAAGGTGAGGATCGGGATGCCGTTCTGCGCACAATCGATAAATTTGACAAGATCGGTGCTGCAGGTGTGCAAGAGCTGCTTGGAAAGGGCCGGTTAGACGCGTCAGGAGCCTATATTGACGGGGTAGGATTAAGCGCTGATCAAGCGGCTCCAGTGGTGGCCTTTTTAACGTCAAAAGGCGCAGATGGGGGGGCAACTTTGCGCAATTTGCGCGAGGCAATCGGCGCGTCAGCGATTGGGTTAGAGGGGATAGCTGAACTGGAAACAATGGCAGATCTGTTTACAGCCTCTGGTTATGGGCCCGAGCAAATCGAAATTGATCCTTCGGTGGTGCGTGGCTTGGGCTATTATACCGGCCCGGTTTTTGAAGCTGAACTGACCTTTGAAATACTGGATGAAAAGGGCCGTAAGCGGCAATTTGGATCCGTGTCTGGCGGCGGGCGTTATGACGATTTGGTCAAACGCTTCACCGGCCAATCGGTGCCGGCCACGGGCGTATCGATCGGGGTGGATCGTTTGCTCGCCGCGCTGCGCGCAAAAGGGCGGCTTTCCAGCGCTGGGCGGGGGCCGATCGTGGTGACGGTGATGGATCGGGACAAGATGTCTGCCTACCAGGCTTTGGCAGCAGAATTGCGCGGTGCGGGCTTGCGCGCCGAAGTTTATTTGGGCAACCCCAAAAACTTTGGCAATCAGTTGAAATATGCCGATCAACGCGACGCACCGATTGCGATTATTGAAGGTCAGGATGAGCGGGAGCGCGGCGTTGTACAGGTTAAAGATTTGGTGCTGGGGGCGCAGATTGCCAAAAATGCCACGTTGGATGAATGGAAAGACCGCCCCAGTCAATATGAGGTTGCGCGCGGCGATATGCTGGCGAAGATCCGCGAAATTCTAGCTGGGCAAGGGTAATGCAGAGCGCGCAAGACAGTTTGCAAGAAGCGCAAAGGCTACACCAGTATTTTCAGGCGCTGGGGGCACAAGATGCGCAAGTGCAGGTGTTGCAACCGGCGGAAATACTTCTGGATCTATATGGAGAAGATATTCGAAGCCGCGCTTATGTGACGCCTGATCCCTTGCGCGGCGATATGGTGTTGCGGCCTGATTTCACCGTGCCAGTGGTGCAGCAACATATGGCGAATGCTTTGATGCCGGCGCGTTACACCTATTCTGGTAAAGTGTTTCGGATGCAGGAAAGCGATGCCTTGCGGCCGAATGAATATATTCAGGTGGGTTATGAGCTGTTCGAACAGGGGGATCCTGCGGTCGCTGATGCCGAAGTGTTTTTGGCGATTGCAAAAGCGCTGTCTGATTTGCCGCTTCGGATTGCCACGGGCGATATCAACCTGCTCAGCGCGGCTGTGCGGGGGTTGAATACAACAGCCGCGCGCAAAGCCGCCTTGATGCGCCATTTATGGCGTCCGCAACGGTTTCGGGCGCTTTTGAAACGTTTTGCCTCGGCATCTGCTGACCGCAAAGCGCAAAAACAAAAGCTGTTCACCTCGGATCCATTTGCGCAATGCGGCCCCCAAATTGGCTTGCGCGGCAAAGGGGAAATTGAACATAGAATACAGGCATTGCGCCACGAGGCTGAGACTCCGGCTTTGTCTGAAACTGAAGTGGATTTACTGGAAGCGTTGTTAAAAATCAAAGAAAGCTGTCCCTATGCGCTGGCGCAGTTGCGCGATCTAGTGGTTGATATGCCGGCGATTTCAACCGCGGTTGAAGGGTTTTCACGGCGCTTGAACGCGCTTGATGCAAAGGGTGTGGATGTATCCTCATTGGCGTTTGAGACCAGCTATGGGCGAAGCTCCATGGAATATTATGACGGGTTTGTCTTTGGGTTTTATGCTCAAAATGGACAAAATGGTCTTTCCGCTATCGCCAGTGGCGGGCGATATGATGCTTTAACCAAGCAACTTGGCAAGGGCGTTACAATGCCAGCCGTTGGCGGGGTCATTCGCCCAGATTTGGTGGTTGCCTTGCGAGGTGTAGCATGAGTTTGCGATTGGGAGTCCCCTCCAAGGGGCGGCTGATGGAGAAAACTTTTGCCTGGTTCGGGGCACATGGCATTATGCTCTCGCGCAGCGGGTCCGAACGCGAATATGCCGCCGAAGTGCACGGTATCGACGGGTTGGAATTGGTTTTGTTATCCGCAGGCGAAATACCACGCGAGTTGCAAGCTGGGCGCATCCATTTGGGTGTAACCGGAACCGATCTTATCCGCGAAAAGCTGGTCAATTGGGAGCAGCGGGTGGAACCGCTGGTTGAATTGGGCTTCGGGCATGCCGATCTGATCATCGCTGTACCGGATTGCTGGGTGGATGTGGAAACGGTAGATGATCTTGATGGCGCGGCCGCGGCCTTTCGCCAAACCCACGGATTTCGGCTGCGGATCGCCACAAAATATCATCGTTTGGTGCGGGAATTTCTACGCGGTGCTGGCGTGGCTGATTATCGTTTGGTGGACAGTCAAGGCGCCACAGAAGGCACGATAAAGCATCAAACGGCGGAGGCCATCGCCGATATAACCTCGAGTGGGGAAACGCTGCGGGCCAATCACCTGCGCATTCTGCAAGACGGGTTGGTGCTGAAATCGCAGGCCACGCTGTTTCGCGCCCGCGGCGAGCTATTGAACCCGCAGAGGGCTGAGGTGTTAGAGGCATTGAAAGCCCGCTTGCAGCTTTAAAACACTCCGATATCGGCCAAAGCCCCCGCCAATTCGACGGGCAAATCCTCTTCGTCTTGACGGTTGCCAGGCAAATCGGCTGGCGCCTGCTCGGGTTTTAAATAGCGCCATCCTTGGAAGGGGCGCTTTTGCGCCAAATGGGTGCGGATAATCTCGGGGTCAAGCACGATGGCACAGCGCCTGATGCCGTCTTCGCGATATATTTCATCCAGGCGTAAAATTTTTTGACGACATTGCAGCTGCCCTTTGATGACCCAGTAGATCGAGCCCCCTTTGAGCAAATCCGCCTCGCGTTTGGGCCACATCCGCGTGACATGGCGGGGCGCTCCATCTTCAGCTTGCGCGCGCTTCGTGGCCTGCCAGGCGCGCAGATCCTCAACGCCTTCGCTGCCAACGCTCAATTTTACCAGATGGATTAAACCTGCCATTTGATTTCCCAAAACTACCTGAACCGTAAGTTAACTTTTTCAGATGATTTGGCAAGTTGACCTGACGCAGATGCCGCTTTAGGCTAGAGGCCCCGTGAATGATAGTCATCCGCCGCGTTGCCCTTTTGGAAGGCGCGGCTGCACATAAGCCAAAGGATCTGATATGAGCCGATTTTCTGCGCCGATTGCCGAACAGATTTGGGATATGAAATATCGCTTGAAAACGGCGGATGATGAACCGATCGATGCTTGCGTTGAAGAAAGCTGGCGGCGCGTTGCCAAGGATCTGGCCCGCGTTGAGGCGGAGCCCGGTATTTGGGAGGAAAAATTCTACGCTGCTTTGGAAGATTTTAAATTTTTGCCCGCCGGGCGGATTGCCGCTGGCGCCGGGACGCAGCGCAAAGTCACGCTGTTCAATTGCTTTGTGATGGGCACGGTGCCCGATGATATGGGTGGTATTTTTGATATGCTCAAGGAAGCCGCGCTGACCATGCAGCAGGGCGGAGGGATCGGGTATGATTTTAGCACGATCCGCCCCAAAGGCGCTTTGGTCAAGGGCGTGGCTGCAGATGCATCGGGGCCGCTCTCGTTCATGGATGTCTGGGACAGTATGTGCCGCACCATTATGAGCGCGGGATCGCGCCGTGGCGCGATGATGGCCACATTGCGCTGTGATCACCCCGATATTGAAGATTTTATTGCTGCGAAATCGGATCCGGCACGGTTGCGCATGTTCAATGTTTCGGTGCTGGTGACGGATCCGTTTATGGCGGCGGTGAAGGCGGATGATGACTGGGATCTGGTGTTTGAGGGGCGAATTTACAAAACGCTTTCGGCGCGCAAGCTCTGGGATCAAATTATGCAATCGACCTACGAGTTCGCCGAGCCAGGAGTGATTTTCATAGATCGGATCAATCAGGCCAATAATTTGAGCTATTGCGAAACCATCGCAGCCACAAACCCCTGCGGAGAACAACCTTTACCACCCTATGGGGCCTGTTTGCTGGGCTCGATCAATCTGGCGCGCCTGGTAGAGGCGCCCTTTGAACGCGGCGCGCAATTAAGCGCGGCGGCGCTTCAGGATCTGGTGGCAACCGCTGTGCGGATGATGGATAATGTGGTGGATGCCTCAAATTTTCCGCTTGAGGCGCAGGCGCTTGAGGCGCGCAATAAGCGCCGGATCGGGCTTGGGGTGACCGGCTTGGCCGATGCGTTATTGATGCTTGGCTTGCGCTATGGCTCCGAGGCAGCGGCGCGGCAAACCGAAGATTGGTTGCACGCGATCGCGCGCGCCGCCTATCTGGCCTCGGTGCAATTGGCCAAGGAAAAGGGCGCGTTTCCGCTCTTTGAGGCAGATCCTTATCTGGCCTCGGGCGCGATGCAGGGAATGGATGAGGATGTGCGCGCCGAAATTGCAACGCATGGCATTAGAAACGCTTTGCTCACATCCATCGCCCCAACCGGCACTATTAGCCTTTATGCCGGCAATGTCAGTTCGGGGATTGAGCCGGTTTTCGCCTATGCCTATACGCGCAAAGTGCTGCAAAAAGACGGATCGCGCAGCGAAGAAGAAGTTGTGGATTACGCCGTTCAAATGTGGCGCGATAAATTCGGTGATGCCGATCTGCCCGATTATTTTGTCAACGCGCAAACCCTTGCCCCAAAAGATCACGTAAAAATGCAGGCGGCGGCGCAAAAATGGGTGGATAGCTCAATCTCGAAAACCATCAATTGCCCCGAAGATATCAGCTTTGAGGCGTTCAAAGAAGTCTATAGCGCCGCCTATGAAAGCGGCTGTAAAGGCTGCACGACCTATCGACCCAACGCGGTGACGGGCTCGGTGCTAAGCGTGTCTGAAAGCAGCGAGACCACGCCCGAAACCGATCAGGGCGCCGAGGTGATCTATATGTCCGAGCCGCTGGACCGCCCGCAGGCCTTAGAAGGGCAGACCTATAAGCTGAAATGGCCCGATAGCGAGCATGCGATTTATCTTACGGTGAATGATGTGGTGGTGAATGGTCACCGGCGCCCGTTTGAAGTGTTCATCAATTCGAAAAACATGGAGCATTTTGCATGGACGGTGGCGCTGACGCGGATGATTTCCGCCGTGTTCCGGCGCGGGGGCGATGTGTCTTTCGTGGTGGAAGAGCTGAAGGCCGTGTTTGATCCGCGCGGCGGCGCCTGGATCAAGGGCAAATATATCCCCTCGATTCTGGCGGCGATTGGCGGCGTTTTGGAAACCCATATGGTGGCGATCGGATTTTTGGAAGGCGAAGGGCTGGGGCTCAAGCAAGATCCGCAGGCCGTGATGCCGGCAGGGGCCTCGGGCAAGGGCAAAGCCTGTTCCAGCTGTGGGCAATATGATTTGCGCATGGTGGAAGGCTGCATGACCTGCGCCAGTTGCGGCTATTCCAAATGTGGCTGAGTTACTGTGGTTCTCGCTTTGATGTTTGAGGCGAGTTAGCGCGGTTCTGCCAATCAGCAATGCGCAAACTCACGGCCCAGTGCGCTGTGTTCAGGCGCGCTAATATCAAAGCGCCGGTTTGCCTTGCCCTAAAACGGCCATTATTCTTTGCTTTAACTGATGCGTTTTTAACGAGTGTTGGTTTATGCGGTATATTTTCATCTTGGCGCTTTGCGCATTAATGGGTTGCGAGGAAAAAGAGGTAATCGAACCTTTGGCCATTACGCCGTCCGGTTGGCCCGAGGCTATTTTTAAAAACAAAAGCCGAAAATCGCTATCCGAAACCTTTGCTGTTCATTGCGCTAAGCTTGGCGCGACGATTGTCGAAGAATCCGAAACCCGCGTGAAATGCGATGAAAATATTTCCGAAGGCGTGAAAAGCTGGGGCCGCGCGTTTCTGGGCACGGGCCATTCCAGCGATATCCATGCGTATATTCAATTTAATCTGATCAAACGCGGCGCGGATACGCATGTGCAAGTTCTGAATTGGATGCAGCTGCAAATGCCAGGGGGGCAGATCCGGCGCAAAGACTATAATACGCCTTATTACAATAATGATGCGCAAGCCTATTTGTATAAAATTGGGGGGCAGCCGGTTTAACCGCCCTGCGGTTTTGGACTGGCCCCGAAATGCTGACGCATCGGGCGATCCAATTGCCCCGCCATTATGCCGCCCTTTACCACATCCAAAATGGTGATCTCCAAGCCTTGGCCATCGGCGCTGGGGCGCGACTCGACCTCTGTATGCGAGGCTTGATTGTAAATATTTACCTTCATCCCGCCCAGCGCTTGCGCGCCGCTGCTGCTGCCCACCAGCCCGCCGGTTGCAAGCCCGCCTAACGCCTTTTTCAAACTGGCCTTTCGCGGCGCTGCAAATTACAACACAGCATGGCTAAACACACGGAAGATTTCAAAATTGAGGCGCTGCTTGAGTGCAGGCTTTGCGCAGATCAATTCGCCGCAACGCAAAATGCGCATCAGCCAAGGCCGGTTTTTCAGGGCAATCCGCGCGCGAAAATTTTAATCGCAGGGCAGGCGCCGGGCGCGCGGGTGCATCGCTCGGGCGTTCCGTTTAGCGATCCCTCGGGTGATCGATTGCGGGCGTGGATGGGGCTTGCGCCCGACCAATTTTATGATCCAGAGCGTATTGCGATTTTACCAATGGCGTTTTGCTTTCCGGGCTATTCCGCGCAAGGCGCCGATTTGCCACCGCCCAAAATCTGCGCGGCCACGTGGCGCGCGCAAATGCTTGCCCGTTATCCAAACCTCGAACTGCAGCTTCTGGTGGGGGGCTATGCGCAGAAATGGCATTTGAACACCAAGGCCAGTTTGGGGCAGGTGATGGCGCAGTGGCGCCGCGACCTACCGGCAATTTTACCCTTGCCGCACCCGTCCTGGCGCAATAATGCGTGGCTCAAGAAAAACCTGTGGTTTGAAGCCGATCTGCTGCCCGAGTTGCAGCGGCGCGTGAAGGAGCTGATGCGATGAGCGTTGAAACGCCGCTTGATCGGGCGCATGCCAAGATGCAATCTGCATCTGACCAAGATGCGGCGCGATTGGGCTTTTATGAGCGGCTGGCGGATGCCGAATTGTTTTTGCTGCTGACGCAGCCGCCGGTTGGAGAAGCGGTAGAGCCAGAGATTTTCGATCTGCAAGAGCATTCTTATGTTTTGGTTTTTGACCGTGAAGACCGGCTGTCAGAATTTACCGGCCAAATTTCACCCTATGTGGCGCTTTCCGGGCGCGCGGTTATCGCGATGCTGGTGGACCAAAAGCTTGGCCTTGGGGTGAATTTAGACGTGGCCCCCTCGCAAATGCTTTTGCCGCCCGAGGCGATTGGCTGGTTGTCGCAAACATTGGCGCAAACAGCCGAGGAAGTCTCGCTGCAGCCTATGGCGTTTTATACGCCCTCCGATATTCCGCAAGCGGTCTTGGAAAGTTTGGATAGCAAATTGGTGTCTGCGGCGGGTCTGGTGAAACAGGTTTGGCTGACCTCTGTGACCTATGCGGGGGATCAAAGAGGCCATCTTTTGGCGTTTATTGACGCGGTTGCCGGGGCCGAGCCAGCGCTGACAACGGCGGCGCAAGAGGCGCTGACCTTTTCTGGTATCGAGGCGGGCAGCATCGATGTGGGGTTTTTCACCTCAGAGGATAAAGTGTATAAAACCTTATCGGCGCATGGGCTTAGGTTTGATTTACCGCAGCCAGAGCCAGCGGTGGCGCAAAACCCATCAGCGCCGGGCCGCGACCCCGCCAAGCCGCCGATTTTGCGTTAAGCGGGCTTGGGGCTCTGCGTCACCCATTTGACATCGCTTAAAAAAATATATCCGGCCCCGTAAATGGTTTTGATCAGCTGCGGGTTTTTTGGGTCTTCACGCAATTTTGTGCGCAATCGCGAGATCCGAACATCCATCGCCCGATCGAAACTTTCACTGGCCCCGCCGCCCAGCGTTTCCTGCATTTGGGCGCGGCTTATCAAGCGCTTGGGGCTTTGTAAAAACATTCGTAACACTTCGGATTCAGCGTGTGAAAAGGGGGTTTCAAGCCCATTTTCATCTTCCAGACTATAGCGATCGAAATGCGCCACCCAAGTTGAAAAATAGGCGCTGGTACCTGTATGCGCGCCGGTGCGATCTTGGCGCAGGCGGGCGCGAATGCGCGCCACCACTTCGGCCGGATCGAACGGCTTGATGATGTAATCATCCGCGCCCAACTCTAAACCTGTAACCCGATCTTGAACCTGCGCGCGCCCAGAAATAATGATCACCACCGCCCCTTTTTCAAGCGCCAAGCGATGCACCAGCGTTAACCCGTCGCGGTCAGGCAGGCTGAGATCTACCAAACAGACATCGGGTGTGGCCGTTTTCAGCGCGGCTTCAAATTCGGTGGCGCGCGAAAAACTAATGGTGCGAAACCCGGCATCCTCTAAGGCTTTGACCAACATGGCTCTGATTTCAGGTTCATCATCGAGAATAGACACCAAAGGAAGAGTCATAAAGAGGGCCCGCCGGATAAAATCGTTTCAAGGGTGCGTTGTGAAAACGGTTTGGACAAAACGGGCGCTAAAGTCAAAGCATCTTGATGCAATGGATCTGCAATCGGCAGCGATGTCATGAAAATCAATTCAGCCGATGGGTGCGGGCGCGCTTTGGCAAGCGCGGTGCCGTTTTCATCACCCTCAAGGTTTAAATCGCATAAAATCAGCGCAATATCGGGCAAGTTTTGGCACAGGTCTAAGGCTTCGCTGACCGAGCTGGCTTCAATTACCAAATGCCCAAGATCCGTCAGCATGACGCGCATATCTTTTCGCAAACTGGGATCATCTTCAACAATCAAGACCATCGCTTTATGGGGCATTGCGGGCACTTTTCGCAGCGGTAAGCGCAATTGTGCACGGGCACCAGAAAAGCTATTGCTAAGCCGCAAATCACCCCCGGCGAGCTTGGCGGCATCATAAACCATGGTCAGACCAAGCCCGTTCCCATCAAGGCCTTTGGTCGTGTAAAACGGGTCTAAGGCGTGCTTTAAGGCTTTTGCGCTAAATCCAGATCCTGAATCCGTGACGATAAAATCGAGCCAGATATCCGCCACAGGGCGGATTGAAAGCTTGATCCGCCCTCCCGCGCCACAAGCGTCTTTGGCATTTAGAATTAGATTGAGCAGCGCATCCTGAAGCATCCCAGAATCAAGAAAATACGCTTCATCCGGCACTGTGTTGTGGATTTTCAAAATGATGCTTTTGGGCAGCGCAGCCTCAGCCAATGGAAGCAGTTTTTCAAGAAGCGCCTCAATATGCGTTGGTGTCGGGTTTAAATTGCGGGTTCCTGTCATGTCGCCAATCGTGTTCAGCAGGCTTCCGCCGCGGGTTGCCGCAGTTTTGGTGGCCTCGATCAAGGCCAGTGATTCTGCATCATGCACGCGGCTGGTGAGCCGACTTTGTGCGCCCAAAATAATGGTAAGGAGGTTTGCAAAATCATGCGCCAAACCGCTGGTCAGCTGAGCGGCAAGTTCGCGTTTGGCGACCTGTTGCAAGGCGTTGCGCGCTTGCGTTTCCTCGGTGATATCCATCGACAGGATATAAGCGCCTTCGATGCCCGTTTCTTTTACATCAGGCGTGAAGGCCACGCGAATGCGCCTGGCGCTGAGATCATCGGTGAATTCCAGCACGCTTGGAGTTCCCAAAAACGCTTCGCGTAATTTTGGCGAAATTTGGTTATAGGTGGGCGCGCCGAGCACCTCGGAAATAGGCCGGCCAATAATGTCATTCGGTCTGTCCGGCAACACCATAGATAGACGCCGATTGGAATACCGATAGCGCCCCTGGCGATCCACATGCGCCACATGGGCCGGAATCATTTCGCTTGTCAGGCGAGTGCGCGATTCGATTTCTGTAAGTTCGCGCTTGGCTTCCTCGAGCGCTGCGATACTGGACTCTAATTGCCGATTTTTCGCGGCCAGTTCCTCTGAATAGGATAAAAGCTGGTCTGAAAGCTCTTCAGAGCGCAGGCGCAATAAGTTTTCTTGTTTTTTTGTTTGGGTTATGTCGGTGTAGACGGTGACCCAACCGCCTTGCGGCAAAGGGGCGCCTTCGATGCTGATCACTTGCCCATTGGCGCGGATACGTTCTACGTAATGCGGCTCGAAGGCCTTTGCGATATCAACCTTTTCCTGAATAAAGGCTTCCGCATTTTCAACATCACCATATTCTCCGCTTTCAACCAAATAGCGGATCGTGTCTTCAAATTTAGCGCCCGGTGTTGTTAGGGATTTAGGAAGGTTAAACATTTCCCCGTGGCGTTGATTGCACAAAGCAAGCTCAAGATCTTTGTTATAGATCGACAGCGCTTGTTGAATCAAATTTAGCCCCGCCTGCGTCATGGCATTGGGATCGGTAAAGCGCTGCTCCATGGTGATGTCCTTCGGTTACGCCAAAGGGAAACGTGAAACATGCGAAAAAACAAGGGGCTGCTCAAAAAAAAACTACTGATTGAAACAATTTGTAAGATTTCAGAAATTATCAAGAAACGATTGTCGCGCAGGGTTCTGTTTGAACAGAAAAGACGGCAAAAGCCGCAGCCCTGTTCGCAAGGGAGGATAAACATTTTGACACAGACGTCACAGGCGCTTGATGATCTGCGCTCTTTGCCGCATTTGCTACGCAGAAATGCCAGCCGGTTTCCTGATCGCCCTGCCTTGCGGGAGAAGGAATTGGGTATTTGGCAAACCTGGACATGGGCGCAGGCCGAGCGCGAGATCACGAATATGGCATTGGGCTTGATTGAGCTTGGCGTCAAAGAGGGCGATTATGTTGCTGTGATCGGGCGCAATCGCCCCTATATTTACGGATCACTTGTGGCCGTTCAAATGGCGGGCGCTGTGCCCGTGCCGCTCTATCAAGACGCTGTGGCCGAAGAAATGTCGTATGTTTTAGAACATTGTGGCGCGCGGTTTGTGATTGCAGGCGATCAAGAGCAGGTTGATAAAGTTCTTGAAATTCAAGATGATTTAAAGGATTTTGAACATCTCATTTATCTCGATGCGCGGGGCATGCGCAAATACGATCACAGCAGATTGCATGATTTAAGAGCGCTGCAGCAAAGCGGTCTGGCTGCGGCTGACGGTTTGCAAAAAGAGCTCGATTCCCGTGTTGAGGCGCAAACCTTTGAGACAACATGCGTGATGCTTTATACATCAGGCACGACGGGTAAGCCCAAAGGGGTTGTGTTAAGCAACCGAAATATCATTATTTCGGCAAAGAATGCCTGTGAATTTGATGGGCTGAAGGAAACCGATAGCTTGCTGTCTTATCTGCCGATCGCGTGGGTGGGCGATTTCATTTTCTCGGTCGGGCAATCTTATTATGCGGCCTTGTGCATAAATTGCCCTGAAAGCCAGGAAACGGTTCTGTCTGATTTGCGTGAAATCGGACCTAGCTATTATTTTGCGCCGCCGCGGGTTTTTGAAAGCATGCTCACGTCGGTGGTGTTGCGGATGCAGGATGCAAGCCGCATCAAGCAAGGCCTGTACCGATATTTCATGGCGCACGCCAGCAGGGTGGGTCAGGATATTCTGGATGGCAACGCGGTTTCGGCTTTGGATCGCTTGACCTATCTGATTGGTGATGCGGTCATTTACAGCCCACTTAAAAACGCGCTTGGGCTTAGCCGGGTGCGCGTTGGATATACCGCAGGCGAAGCTATCGGGCCTGAAATATTTGATTTCTTCCGCTCTATGGGGATCAATCTGAAGCAGCTTTATGGGCAAACGGAAGCGTCGGTTTTTGTAACTGTCCAACCTGATGGGCAAGTTTATTCAGATACGGTTGGGGTGCCCGCGCCGGATGTTGAAGTGAAAATCGCGGAGAGTGGAGAGGTGTTCTATCGATCGCCTGGGGCCTTTGTCGAATATTATAAAAGCCCTGAAAGTACGGCCGAAACGAAAGATCCCGAAGGTTGGGTGGCCACGGGGGATGCGGGCTTCTTTGATCCTGACAATGGTCATCTTAGAATTATTGATCGCGCAAAAGACGTTGCTAAAATGACTGATGGTTCAATGTTTGCGCCGAAATATGTGGAAAATAAACTGAAATTTTACCCAAATATTTTGGAATGCGTGGTGTTTGGTGCGGGGCGAGATCGGTGCATGGCCTTCGTGAACATCGATCTGGCCGCTGTTGGAAATTGGGCCGAGCGCAATAATATTGCCTATTCAAGCTATCAGGAATTGGCGGGCCACCCAGAGGTGCTGCGCGTCATCGAGGGCCATATCGAAGAGGTGAATATTAAAGTTGCGCAGGATGCGATGTTATCGGGCTGCCAAGTACATCGGTTTTTGGTGCTTCATAAAGAGCTGGATGCGGATGATGGGGAAATGACCCGCACGCGCAAAGTGCGCCGCAAGGTGATTTCAGAAAAATTCTCGGATCTGGTTGAGGCGCTTTATAACGGCGCTCAGGATGTGTTTACCGAAACAGAGGTCACCTATGAAGATGGGCGAAAAGGTAAAATTTCGGCCACTCTGGAAATTCGAGATGTCAAAACCGTAGCGGTCTCGGGCCGCATCGCGGCAGAATAGGGCGGGCAGAGGTGTTGGATAGTCAGGTAACGCAAACCACGGCTGATGGGCGTAAAATCGGCGGTGTCATGATGGAAATGAAAAATATCACCCTGCGCTTCGGAGGCGTGGTGGCGATCAAAGATATTTCATTTGATATTCTTGAAGGCGAGATCCGCGCCATTATAGGGCCCAACGGCGCCGGTAAATCATCAATGCTTAACGTGATTTCTGGATTTTACCATCCGCAAGACGGTGAAGTTTGGTTTCATGGGAAAAAACGGCCTGCGGTGAAACCTTATGAAGTGGCCCGGCAGGGCATCGCGCGCACATTTCAAAACATTGCGCTGTTCGAAGGGATGACGGTGCTGGACAATGTGATGACGGGCCGGTTGACGCAGATGAAATCGGGCGTGTTTCAACAAGCGCTTTGGTGGGGTGCTGCCGAGCGCGAAGAGCTGGAAAATCGAGAGATCTGTGAAAAGGTAATTGATTTCTTGGAAATTCAATCGATCCGCAAAACCCCTGTGGCGCGTTTGCCTTATGGTTTGAAAAAGCGCGTAGAGCTGGCCCGTGCGCTGGCCTCTGAGCCAAAGCTGCTGCTGCTTGATGAGCCGATGGCCGGCATGAATGTGGAAGAAAAAGAAGATATGTCGCGCTTTATTCTGGATGTGAATGACGAATTTGGCACTACGATTGCGCTTATTGAACATGATATGGGCGTGGTGATGGATTTGTCTGATCGCGTGGTCGTGATGGATTATGGGCGCAAAATTGGCGATGGCACACCGGATGAGGTGCGCAACAATCAAGACGTGATTGATGCGTATTTAGGGGTGAGCCATGATTGAGACCTGCGCGCGATTGGATGCCATGAAACCGATGTGTAACTTTGCACAGTCTGAAAGGACAATCTGATGCCAGAACAGGTGATTTTTGGAATGGAAGTGTTTTTGAACGGCCTGATGGCGGGCGTTCTCTATGCTTTAGTGGCGCTGGGGTTTGTGTTGATTTACAAAGCATCGGGCATTTTCAACTACGCTCAGGGCGTTATGGCGCTGTTTTCAGCCATGACCTTGGTGGGCATGATGAACGGGCAAGTGCCCTTCAGCCATTTGATCAACGCTGTGTTTGGCACCGATATCCATCATTTCGGTTGGCATTTACCCGCGCTTATCGGAATTTTGCTGACCATGGCGATTATGGTCTTGCTCGCCTGGCTTGTTCAAAAAATCATTTTCAAACATTTGGTCAATCAGGAACCGATTATCTTATTCATGGCAACGATTGGTCTGGCCTATTTCATGGAAGGTTTCGGCGACCTGATGTGGGGGGGAGAGATTAAAAAGCTAGATGTTGGCATTCCCCAAGGGATCAATCTTTGGATAGATGAAGCGACGTATAATATATTTGATTACGGCTTTTTCATCGACAATCTGGATATTTTTGCAACCATCGTTGCCGCTATTCTGGTTTTGGCATTGGTCGCCTTCTCTCAATATACGAAACAGGGCCGCGCGATGCGCGCCGTGGCCGATGATCACCAGGCGGCCTTGTCGGTTGGAGTGTCTTTGAATTTTATCTGGGTAATGGTCTGGTCGCTGGCTGGATTTGTGGCTCTGGTTGCCGGAATTATGTGGGGCACAAAATCCGGGGTTCAATTCTCGCTTTCTTTGATCGCGTTGAAAGCCTTGCCGGTGTTAATGCTGGGGGGGTTCACGTCAATCCCGGGGGCGATCGTGGGCGGTTTGATCATCGGTGTGGGCGAGAAAATGTTTGAGTTTCTGGTTGGCCCGTTGATCGGGGGCGCAACTGAAAATTGGTTTGCTTATGTTTTAGCCCTGTTGTTTCTCGTCTTTCGGCCACAAGGCCTATTTGGCGAAAAAATTATCGAAAGGGTTTAAATCATGCTGTATCGCGAAGCCGGTGATTTCAAAACCACCTATAAAGAAGACAACCAAACCTTTCCGATCAAATTTGACCGTTACCGGTATTATTTTGTTTTGATCGTGGCCTTTTTGATTATCCCGTTTTGGATAAATGATTATTGGGTGAATGCAATTTTCCTACCCTTCCTGATCTATTCGATTGCCGCGATTGGGTTAAATATCTTGGTAGGTTATTGTGGGCAGGTTTCGCTGGGAACTGGCGGGTTTATGGCGGTAGGCGCCTATGCGGTGTATAAATTAATGACGGCTTTTCCAGATGTGAGTATTATGATCCACGTCGTGCTGGCAGGTGCGATCACCGCTTGTGTGGGTGTGTTATTTGGGCTGCCCTCGCTGCGGATCAAAGGCTTTTACCTTGCCGTTGCAACATTGGCGGCGCAATTTTTCCTCGTCTGGATATTTAACCGGGTTCCTTGGTTTTATAATTATTCAGCCTCAGGGCAGATCAATGCGCCCGAGCGCACATTTTTTGGCGTACCCGTCACCGGGGCCAATGCCGATAGCTGGGCGACCTATCTCTTTTGCTTAATCATCTTAACCGTCTGTGGCATTGTCGCCCGCAATTTGACGCGAGGCTCGATCGGTCGAAAATGGATGGCGATCCGGGATATGGATATTGCGGCCGAGATCATTGGAGTGAACCCGCTCAGCGCAAAACTTTCGGCTTTTGCGGTCAGTTCTTTCTTCATTGGCATATCCGGGGCGTTGTTTTTTGGGGTGTATCTGGGGGCTGTTGAAGTGGGCGAAGCCTTTGGGATCAATAAATCCTTTTTGGTGCTGTTCATGATCATTATTGGCGGGCTTGGATCAATTTTTGGCAGCTTTGCAGGCGCTGCATTTCTCGTACTTTTGCCGGTCTTATTGAAAAATCTGTTTGTAGCCGGTTTGGGCTGGCAACCAGATCTCGCCACGCATCTTGAGTTTATGATCGTCGGTGGCTTGATCATTTTGTTCTTGGTGGTTGAGCCGCATGGCATCGCTCAATTATGGCGGCTTGCAAAAGAAAAACTGAGACTTTGGCCGTTTCCGTATTAAGCGTTCAAAGGAGAAATTACCATTGAGGCTCTCGCCTCTAAAAGACCAACGTCGGATAAAAATGGGAGGAAAACCGATGAAATTTAAACTTCTAGCTGCTGCAGCAAGCAGTATAGCTATGGCAACCCCGGTCCTTGCAGATTTGGTTTTGCCGTGGATGTCATATCGTACTGGACCCTACGCGGTTGCCGGTATTCCATTGGCGGATGGATATGCTGATTACCTAACGCTGCTGAATGAGCGCGATGGTGGTATTGGCGGTGTTCCGGTTCGTTTGCTGGAATGCGAAACCGGATATAACACCGAAAAAGGTGTGGAATGTTATGAATCAACCAAAGCGGAAGGCTCTTTGGTGTATCATCCCTTAAGCACCGGTATTACGTATCAGCTGATCCCCAAAGTAACAGCGGATGGTATCGCGCTGCACAGCATGGGGTACGGGCGGACATCTGCCGCAAACGGGAAGATATTTTCCAATATTTTCAATTATCCAGCAAATTACTGGACGGCGGCATCAGCTGGGGTGAATTATCTGCTGAATGAAAATTCTGGTAGCCTTGACGGCAAGCATATCGCGTTGCTGTATCACAACTCAGCCTACGGCAAAGAGCCTATTCGTACGCTGGAAGAGCTTTCTAAAAAGCATAAGTTCGAGCTGACATTGATCCCGGTTGATCACCCTGGCCAAGAACAAAAGTCACAATGGTTGCAGATCCGCCGTGAACGCCCTGATTATGTGATCATGTGGGGCTTTGGCGTGATGAACCAAGTTGCCATTCAAGAAGCGGCAAATGTGCGCTTCCCGATGGAAAACTTCATCGGAAACTGGTGGGCTGGCGCAGAACATGATGTGATCCCAGCAGGGGATGTTGCAGATGGCTATAAGTCATTAGTGATGAATGACACAGGCAGCGATTTTGACATCTATGCGGATATCCAAAAATACGTTGTTGATGCCGGAAAGGCAGCAGGAGCGGGGGATAATCTGGGCACCGTGATGTATAATCGGTCGCTTTACATGGCGTTTTTGACCCATATGGCGATTGTGAAAGCGCAGGAAATCACTGGAACGGCAGATATTTCTCAGGCTGATATGATCAAAGGCATGGAAGCGTTGGACATCACCGACGCGCTGATGGCGGAGCATGGATTGGCCAATGTTGGTCCGGCCTTCTCTGTATCATGCGAAAACCATGGTGGGCCCGGCCTTGGCGCTGTGTCGCAATGGGATGCAAGCGCAGGAAAATGGAAGCTGATTTCTGGCTATCTTGAGGCGGATATGGGTTTGATCAACCCGCTAATCCAAGCGGATTCACAAGCGTTCGCCAAAGAAAATAACATCTCCGAAAGATGTAACTAAACCAGTTGAACGGCTGCAGGTATTGCAGCCGTTCATTCTTTACAAAGGTGACACAATGGTTGTTGAAACTGAAAAGTCAGAAGTGCTTTTGGACGTGAACAATATAGAGGTGATCTATAATCACGTAATTTTGGTTCTGAAAGGTGTGTCGCTTGCCGTTCCAAAAGGTGGGATCGTGGCGTTGCTTGGCGGAAATGGAGCCGGCAAAACCACCACTTTGAAAGCGATTTCAAATCTTTTAAATTCTGAGCGCGGCGAAGTGACAAAAGGCTTTGTCAGCTATCGCGGGGCTGAAATTCACGGCGCAGATCCGGCGGATATGGTTAAGCGTGGCGTGATTCAAGTGATGGAAGGGCGGCATTGTTTTGAGCATTTGACCGTCGAAGAAAATCTGTTGACTGGCGCTTATACGCGCAGCGATAGCAAAGCCGATATCCAAGCCGATTTGGATATGGTCTATACGTATTTCCCGCGTTTGAAAGAGCGCCGCAAATCCCAAGCTGGCTACACGTCTGGTGGCGAACAACAGATGTGTGCAATTGGCCGTGCTTTGATGTCGCAACCTGAAACTGTTTTGCTGGATGAGCCGTCTATGGGGTTGGCGCCGCAATTGGTGGAAGAGATTTTTCAAATTGTACGAAATTTAAATGAAAAGGAAGGGGTGACCTTCCTTCTGGCTGAGCAGAATACCAATGTCGCGCTGCGCTATGCGCATTATGGGTATATTTTAGAATCTGGCCGTGTGGTCATGGATGGACCGGCTGCGGAATTGCGCGAAAACCCTGATGTGAAGGAATTTTATCTGGGCATGTCGGATGAGGGCCGCAAATCCTTCCGCAATGTGCGTAGCTATCGGCGGCGCAAGCGGTGGTTAAACTAACCCCAATTTTAAGGGGTAACTGTAGGGCCGCCAGCCAATGTGCGGTTTGGTAAAAATTATCATGATTGGGCCTGCCGAAAAGAGCAGGCCAGGATCTGGAGTGTAAACATGCGCTATTACGACGGCCTTGAAACCCAAACATCAGAGCAGCGTGCCGCCTATATTGCAGAGGCTTTGCCCGCACAAATTGCCCATGCCAAGCAATTGCCGGGCTATGCGGATCGGTTCGAGCGGGTGACGGCCAGCGAGATTACGGATGTACAGGCATTGGCGACTCTGCCAGTTTTGCGAAAATCAGAATTAAGCAATGCGCAAAAGCCGGGAAATATTTTAGGCGGATTTGTCCAAAAACCCCTCTATGAATTCAGTCACATATTCCAATCCCCGGGCCCCCTTTATGAACCTGGCGGCACCGGGCATGATTGGTGGCGCATGGGCCGGTTTTTGCATGCGGCTGGCATTGGGCGGGGGGATATCGTTCAGAACTGTTTTGGCTATCATTTAACCCCTGCCGGAATGATTTTTGAAAATGGCGCGCGGGCGGTCGGGGCTGCGGTTTTACCGGCGGGCGTCGGACAAACCGATCTGCAGGTGCGCGCTGCGGTTGATATTGGCACAACCGCCTATGCGGGCACTCCGGATTATTTGAAGGTTATTTTGGATAAAGCCGATGAGATGGGGGAAAGCTTATCAATCCGCAAAGCGGTTGTGGGTGGCGGGGCGTTATTTCCCGCGCTGCGCCAGGAATATACTGATCGCGGCATCGCCTGTTTGCAATGTTATGCAACGGCGGATCTTGGCAATATCGCGTATGAATCATCCGCCCAAGAGGGTATGATTGTTGATGAAGGCGTGCTGGTGGAAATCGTGACGCCCGGTACTGGCACTCCAGTTGCGGATGGCGAAGTGGGAGAAGTTGTGGTGACGGTGCTGAACCCTGATTATCCCCTTATTCGTTTTGCAACGGGTGATCTTAGCGCCGTATTACCCGGAAAATCACCCTGCGGGCGCAGCAATCTGCGGATAAAGGGTTGGATGGGCCGCGCCGATCAAACCACCAAAATTAAGGGTATGTTCGTGCGCCCCGAACAAGTGGCGGCATTGGTTGCCTCGCATGATGCTTTGGATCGCGCGCGCATCATTGCCCGGCGAAACGGTGCTAAGGATGAAATGATCGTGCAGCTGGAAACCACCCTATCCGCGGCCTCTGATTTTGATGGATTGGTGAAAAGTCATCTTAAGCTGACGGGCAATGTTGAGCTTGTGGCCCCTGGCAGCTTACCGCGCGATGGTTTGGTGATCGAAGATCAACGCGTATACGAGTAGCATTACTGGCGCGCGCTTGGCTTGCTTAGTGCGCCGCAATCGCCGCATAGCGCGCCGGATCATAGGGGCGCATATCAATGTTTGGCAAACGCCCCGTGATCAAATCTGCGATCAAGCGCCCGGTTTTAGGCCCTGCGGTTAACCCAACATGTTGGTGGCCAAAGGCGGTGTAAATCCCGCTGCTGGCCAGCTCACCGATCAGCGGCAGGCTGTCTGGGGTTGACGGGCGAAAGCCCATCCACTCTTCGCTGCTGTCATAGGTCATCTGTGGAAAAGCCTCGGCCATGCGGCGGCGCAGCAATTGAATTGGCGCTTTGCTGGGCCCCAGTTTAATCCCGCCAAACTCGACTGTACCGGCGCAGCGCAACCCGTCTTGCATTGGGGTCACCGCAAATTTTCCAGTTGTCATCATCATCGGATTGCGCGGCATCTGTGATGGGTTTTTAAACATCACGTGATATCCGCGCTCGGTTTCCAAGGGGATATGCAGCCCTAATTTTCCCATCAACTCTTTTGACCAAATACCGGCAGTGATCACGGCTTTGTCACAGTCAATCGGGCCGCCTTCGGTTAAAACGGATCGTATGCGCCCGTTTTGTTTTTCAAAACCGGTGACGCTTGTTTGGCGAAACACGCCCCCTTGCGCTTCAAAGGCTTTGGCCAAAGCCGTGACATATCCCAAAGGGTTGAGAATATGCCCCTGGCCTTTCAAGATCGCCAAACATTGAATGGCGGGGCCCAAAGCCGGTTCGGCATCTTGCACATCGGGGCCGCTCAGAACGTTGGGCACCAGACCGGCCGCTTGTTTCAAATCCCACGCGTAGCGATCCTTTTGAAAGGCTTTGTGATCGCGATACGCGTAGCAGAATTGGCTGTCAGCGATCCAGCTTTCGGCCGAGCTGCCTTGCGACAGCGCCTTATGTTGGTCGACAGCATCCAATAAAAGCGGGCCCAAAGCCGCGCTGGCAGCTTTGGCGCTGCTGTCATTGGCCTGTTGCAGGAATTTCCAAAGCCAAGGCGCCAATTTGGGTAGATATTGCCATTTGATGAATAAAGGGCTGGCCGGATTAAGCGCGTATTTCGGCAGCGCCTGCCAAAGATCCGGCGTGGTGACGGGCGTTACCGCCCATTGCGCCAGCAACCCAGCATTGCCAAATGAAGCCCCCATTCCGGGCGCTGTTTTATCAATTAAAATCACCCTATGGCCGCTGCGTTGCAACCAAAGCGCGCTGGACACGCCGCAAATGCCCGCGCCGATTACCACAATCGGAAGCCCCATTGCCATTTCCCTTTATCTTTGTTCCGACTAATTCGGATTTCTCTTCAGGGTGCAATGGTTTTTTCGCCCTTCTATAAAAAATGCGCCTTTGCTGGACAAATCCTTGGCGCTATGAAAAACGACCCTCAACAGGAGATCAAAATGACCATCACACGCTTTGCCCCTTCCCCGACCGGATATTTGCACGTTGGCAATATGCGCGCTGCTTTGATGAATTACCTGATTGCGCGCAAAGATGACGGGCATTTTATTTTACGCATTGACGATACAGATCCCGAACGCTCAAAGGAAAGCTTTGTTGAGGCAATCAAAGAAGATCTAACGTGGTTGGGCTTGCAATGGGATCGTATAGAGCGCCAATCCGAGCGTTTGGCCGCCTATGATGCAGCGGCGCAGCGCCTCAAAGATAGCGGGCGCCTTTATGAATGTTTTGAAACCCCGGTTGAGCTGGATTTGAAGCGAAAGAAACAGCTGAATATGGGCAAGCCGCCAGTCTATGATCGCGCGGCGCTTGGATTAAGCACAGCTGAAAAAGCGGCGCTGCGCGCAGAACGGGGGCAGGGGCATTGGCGCTTTAAGCTAGAGCATCAGCGGATTGAATGGACCGATGCAATTTTGGGGGATATTTCAATCGACGCGGCCAGCGTGTCTGATCCGGTTTTGATCCGCGGCGATGGTCAATATCTTTATACCTTGGCCTCAGTTGTAGATGATATCGAAATGAAGATCACCAATGTGGTGCGCGGATCTGACCATGTGACCAACACGGCCACGCAAATTCAGATGATGCAGGCCCTTGGTGGGGATATTCCCAAATTTGGCCATCACTCGTTGCTGACAGGCCCGCTTGGCGAAGCCTTATCAAAACGGCTTGGAACTTTGGCGTTGCGTGATTTGCGTTCCGATGGCATCGTCCCTGCCGCTTTGATCAGTTTGATGGCGCGGCTGGGATCCAGCCAACCGGTCGAGCTGCAAACGGATTTGGCTGCCGTGGCTGCAGGGTTTGAACTGGCGCAGTTTGGGTCTGCGCCGACAAAATTGGACGCGCAGGATTTGCGTCCGTTGACGGCACGTTATCTGCAAACGCTGCCGCTGCAAGAAGTGGCTGACCAGATCGAAAGCTTGGGTGTTCCCGCTGAACTGGCCGCGCAATTCTGGCAGGTGACGCGCGATAATATCACTACCTTGCATGATCTGCCCGGCTGGTGGGAGCTGTTTTCAAACGGCGCAACGCCGGTGATTCATCCCGAGGATCAAGCGTTCGTGGCGCAAGCGATGGCTCTTTTGCCCGATGGCCCATATGACGCGCATTCATGGTCTGCTTGGACGGCAGAAGTAAAGGCAGCGACAGGGCGCAAGGGCAAAGGCTTGTTTATGCCGCTGCGTTTGGCCTTAACGGGGCAAAGCCATGGGCCAGATATGTCGGCCGTGCTGCCTTTGCTGCAAGTTATCAAAGCCAAGCCTTGATTGGATAAGGTTTGGCATGTGTGACAGGCCTGATTAATCGGGGGCTTTGACGTTTTCTACAAAAGCTTGCGTGAAGGCCTCTTGTTTTTCAGCGCTGGCCTCGGTTTGATGCTGGGCTTTCCAAACCTCCATCGGCATGCCGTAAAACGCTTCACGCGCTTGGTCTTTTGACATCTCGATTCCCCGATCTTGGGCAGCCTCTTGATACCAACGCGACAGGCAGTTTCTGCAAAACCCGGCCAAGTTCATCAGGTCAATATTTTGAACATCTGGGCGCTTTTCCATCAAATGTGCGCGCAGGGCCCGAAAGGCGGCGGCGTCTAATTCAAGCTGCGTTTGATCATCCATGGTCATTTCCTTTGCGAAAGACGCGGCATAAATGCGCGCGATTTCTGTTATTTCGTTGCCAATCTCCTAACTTAGTTCCCGCTTGGCTCGCAAGCGCTTTAAAGCGATCCGCCTTTTGAATGCGGCGTTGGCCGCGGGTTGCAGCAAGGATAACGGTTGTGATTGTTGAAATTATTCGCCATAAGCGCAGCAGAAATGTTAACGCTAACAGCTTGCCTCAAACTGGATCTCTGATCTTAATTTCTTGCTGGCGGCTTGGCGGCTCGCAACGTTATAAGAGACGCCAAAGGGATTGAAGGGAATACATCATGAGACGCCTGCGCAATGTAAAAATTGTAGCCACGCTGGGGCCTGCCTCGCAAAGTTATGACATGATCCGCGCTTTACATGAAGCAGGAGCAGATGTCTTTCGGTTGAATATGAGCCATGGCACGCATGCCGAGATCGCCGAGCGTCATAAAATCATCCGCAAGGTTGAAGATGATCTTTCAAGCCCGATCGCCATTTTGGCCGATTTACAAGGCCCAAAATTGCGGGTCGGAGAATTTGCCTCAGGCGCTGAAGATTTGGTCGAAGGAGATCGGTTCCGGGTGGATCTTGATCCGGCGGCGGGAGATAAAAACCGCGTACAACTGCCCCATGAAGAGATTTTTTCGGCGCTGAAGCCGGGGGCTCATCTGCTGGTGAATGATGGAAAAATCAAATTGAAAGTCGAAGAATGCGGCGCCGATTTTGCCGATTGTCTGGTGTTGAACGGTGGGACGATTTCAAACCGCAAGGGCGTGAATGTGCCGGATGTGGTTTTGCCTTTGGCAGCTTTGTCAGAAAAAGATCGCGCCGATTTAGATTTCGTCTGCGATTTGGGCGTGGATTGGTTGGCCTTGTCTTTTGTGCAGCGCCCGGAAGATTTAACCGAGGCGCGTGAATTGGTGCGGGGTCGCGCGGCCTTGCTGTCAAAAATTGAAAAACCTTCGGCGGTTGAGCAATTTGACGCGATTTTGAAAGTTTCTGATGGCATAATGGTGGCGCGCGGAGATCTTGGAGTGGAATTGCCGGTGCAGAATGTGCCGCCGATCCAGAAGCGTTTGGTGCGCAAGTGTCGCGCAGCGGCGAAACCGGTGATTGTGGCCACGCAAATGCTGGAATCGATGATTGAGAGCCCAATGCCCACGCGGGCCGAGGTGTCTGATGTGGCCACGGCGATTTACGAAGGCTCGGATGCGATTATGCTTTCAGCAGAATCGGCGGCCGGTGGCTATCCGATCGAGGCCGTGACCACAATGAACAATGTCGCGGTCGAGGTGGAAAGCGATCCAACTTATACTGAAATTTTGGAATCCTCGCGCAAAGCCAAACGCCATACGGTGGCAGATGCGATTGTCGCCGCGGCGCGGGAAATTGCCGAAACCACGGATGTGAAGGCGATATGCTGCTATACGCAATCGGGCACAACCGCGCTGTTAACCGCGCGCGAGCGTCCGCGTGTGCCCATTATTGCGATGACGTCAGAAATCGGAACGTCGCGGCGTTTGGCGCTAAGCTGGGGTACCAATTGTGTACGCTCAGGCCCCAAAGAGCGCTTCAAGGAAGCGGTGGTCAGCGCCGTGCGGGCAGCGTTGTCACAAGGGTTTGCCGAAGAAAATGATCAGGTGGTTGTAACAGCCGGTGTGCCGTTCAATATTCCGGGCACCACGAATATTTTACGCGTGGCGCCGTGCAATGAACGGATGATTTATTCCACCGATCCAGAATAGCGCGATTTGCACTTGCGCTTATAGAAAGAGCGCCCTATATCGCAATCTCTTCAACGTGGCCGGCCGAAAGGGCATGCCGAGTCGCGTATAAACCGACCTTTGTTAAGACAGGAGACGGAAATGCCTAAGATGAAGACCAAATCGAGCTGCAAAAAGCGGTTCAAAGTAACGGCGAATGGCCGTGTGAAAACCGGTCAAGCCGGCAAACGCCACGGAATGATCAAACGCACCCGTAAATTCATCCGCAACGCCCGCGGCACAACAGTGATGTCAACGCCTGACGAAAGAATCGTCAAGTCGATGATGCCCTATTCGCGCTGAGGAGGATAAGATATGTCACGCGTTAAAGGTGGTACCGTAACCCACGCCCGTCACAAGAAAATCGTAAAAGCTGCGAAAGGCTATTATGGACGTCGTAAAAACACGTTTAAAGTCGCGGCGCAGGCGGTTGATAAAGCCAATCAATATGCAACCCGCGACCGGCATAACCGGAAGCGCAACTTTCGGGCCTTGTGGATCCAGCGGATCAACGCAGCCGTGCGTAGTCATGATGAGGCGATGACCTATTCGCGCTTTATCAATGGGCTTGGCTTGGCGGGTATTGAGGTTGACCGGAAGGTTCTGGCCGATCTGGCCGTGCATGAGCCGGCAGCATTTGAGGCGATTGTCTTGCAGGCGAAGGCGGCCTTGGCCTAAACCAGCGTTTAAAAATTGAGTTTTAAAGCACTGCAAACAGCGTTTGCGGTGCTTTTTTATTTTGGCCAAGGCCGCCAATTTGATCGGAGGCTTTCTTAGTTTATAAAGCCTGTCGGGCTTGGGCCTGCCCTGCTAAGCGGGTTGCACCCGGTTCCAAATATGATAGCAGAGGGCGTCTGGATTTGGAGAAGATCTATGGATGGTCTACGCGAAAAATATATAGCTGCGATTGCGGCTGCGCAGGATGAAAGCGCCTTGGAAGAAACCCGCCTCGCAGCGGTTGGAAAAAAAGGCGAGGTCAGCCTGAAGCTGCGCGAATTGGGTAAGATGACACCCGAAGAGCGGCAAGTGGCGGGCCCGGCGCTGAACGCGTTAAAAGAAGAGCTGAATTCGGCGCTGATGGCGCGTAAAGCCGCGCTGGCTGATGCCGCGCTGGACGAGCGTTTGCGCACTGAATGGTTGGACGTTACATTGCCAGCGCGTGATCAACGCCGCGGTACGATCCATCCGATTTCGCAGGTAACCGAAGAAGTCACAGCGATTTTTGCCGATATGGGTTTCGGCGTGGCTGAAGGCCCGCGGATTGATACAGATTGGTATAATTTTGACGCGTTGAATATCCCCGGGCATCACCCGGCGCGCGCGGAAATGGATACGTTTTACATGCATCGCGCAGAGGGTGATGATCGCCCCCCCCACGTGCTGCGCACGCATACCAGTCCGGTACAAATTCGCACGATGGAAAAAACTGGCGCGCCAGTGCGGGTGATTTGCCCCGGCGGCGTGTATCGCGCAGATTACGATCAGACCCATACGCCGATGTTTCATCAGGTAGAAGGTTTGGCAATTGATAAAGATATTTCCATGGCCAATCTCAAATGGGTTTTGGAAGAATTCGTAAAAGCCTATTTTGAGGTTGATGATGTTGAGTTGCGGTTTCGCGCTTCGCATTTCCCGTTTACGGAACCTTCTGCTGAGGTGGATATCCGTTGCAGTTGGGCCGGCGGGCAGTTGAAAGTGGGCGAGGGGGATGACTGGTTAGAAATTCTGGGCTCTGGCATGGTACATCCCAAAGTACTGCAAGCTGGTGGCATCGATCCGGAGAAGTGGCAGGGGTTCGCCTTTGGTATGGGCATCGATCGCATCGCCATGCTGAAATATGGAATTCCGGATTTACGCGCCTTCTTCGACAGTGATTTACGATGGCTGCGTCATTACGGGTTTTCCAGCCTGGATCAGCCCAATTTACACGGAGGCCTGTCATGAAGTTCACGCTCTCTTGGCTGAAAGACCATCTGGACACTGATGCTGCATTAGACGATATTTTATACGCTTTGACCGATCTCGGGCTTGAAGTGGAAGAGGTGTCAAACCCGGCGGATCGGTTGAGTGATTTCCGAATTGGCAAGGTGATTGCAGCCGAGCAACACCCGGATGCGGATAAACTGCGCGTCTGCCAAGTAAGCACTGATCAGGGTGAGTTGCAGATTATTTGTGGCGCGCCGAATGCGCGCGCGGGCATCACCGTGGTGGTTGCCACGCCGGGCACTTATGTGCCAGGCATTGATACTACGATCGGGGTCGGCAAAATTCGCGGTGTCGAAAGCTTTGGCATGATGTGTTCCGAACGCGAAATGGAATTAAGCGACGAGCATGACGGGATTATTGAATTGCCATCTGGCGAAGTCGGGCAAAGTTTTGTTGATTATTTGGCTGAAAATGATCCATCGAAAGTGGATACTCTAATTGATATTGCGATCACGCCCAATCGCCCAGATGCGCTGGGCGTGCGCGGGATTGCGCGCGATTTGGCCGCCCGCGGGCTGGGCGTGTTGAAACCCTATCCGGTCGAACCGGTTATGGGTCAGTTTCCCTGCCCAATCTCGGTTACGATTGATGAGGATACGCAAGCGCAATGTCCGGTTTTCTTTGGCCGGGTTATTCGCGGCGTCAAAAATGGCCCCAGCCCTGCCTGGTTGCAAGACCGGCTGAAAGCGATCGGCCTGCGTCCAATTTCGGCGCTGGTCGATATCACGAATTTTTTCACCTATGATAACAACCGCCCCTTGCACGTCTTTGATGCGGATAAGGTTGAAGGTTCAGCCTTGCGGGTGCACCGTGCGACGGGCGGCGAAGTTTTCGCCGCCTTGGATGATAAAGACTATACTTTGAGCGAAGGTATGACGGTGATTTCCGATGCCGCCGGGGTGGAAAGCCTGGGCGGAATTATGGGGGGATTGCACAGTGGCTGCTCTGAGGGCACAACTTCTGTGTTTCTGGAAGCGGCGTTTTTTGAGACGGTGCGCACCGCCTATACGGGGCGCGCGCTGAAAATTAATTCTGATGCGCGTTATCGGTTTGAACGCGGTATCGATCCCGCTTGGACACCCTTAGGCGTTGAAGCTGCCACGGCGATGATCCTAGATTTATGCGGCGGTGAGGCCTCTGAGGTGGTGATGGCGGGAGCGGTGCCAGATCATGCGCGCGCCTACCGGTTGGATACGGATCGCATTCAATCTTTGGTTGGTATGGAAATCCCCGAGGCTACGCAGCGCCAAAGCCTGACCGCGCTTGGCTTTGTGCTGGATGGCAAAACGGCGCATGTGCCCAGTTGGCGCCCGGATGTTCTGGGCGAGGCGGATTTGGTGGAAGAGGTTGCGCGGATAGCCTCCTTAACAAAATTGCAGGGCAAGCCCTTGCCCCGGGTCTTACCCGGCGTGCCCAAACCGATTTTATCGCCCGTGCAAAAACGCGAGCAAGCTGCCCGGCGCGCAGGCGCGGCTTTGGGCTTTCACGAATGCGTAAGCTATTCATTCATCGATCAAGCTGCGGCCGCGCTTTTTGGCGCTGGCAGTGATGCAACCCGGCTTGAAAACCCGATCAGCGCGGATATGAGCCATATGCGCCCTGATCTGTTGCCCGGGCTATTGGCTGCCGCGCAACGCAACCAAGCGCGGGGGTTTGCAGATCTTGCTTTGTTTGAAATTGGCCCCGTCTTTAGCGGCGGTGAGCCCGAGGAACAAGATTTGCAAATTGCCGGTCTTTTGATTGGGCGCAGCGCTCCGAAAGACGTGCATGCCTCTGACCGCGATGTAGATCTTTTTGATGCCAAAGCCGATGCTCTGTCGATCCTTGGCGCAATTGGAGCGCCTGTGAAAACGCAGATACGGCGCGGCGCGGCGCCTTGGTGGCATCCGGGCCGGCATGGTCAGATTTGTTTGGGTCCGAAAAAAACATTGGCGGTGTTTGGTGAGCTGCATCCCAAAATATTGGCGGCTTTTGACATCAAAGGGCCGGCCGTTGGCTTCACCATTTGGCCCAATGAGGTGCCCTTGCCGCGCAACAACTCGGCCACGCGGCCTGCGCTGAAGCTAAAAGATTTGCAAGCCGTCGAGCGTGATTTTGCCTTCGTCGTGGATCATAAAACCGAGGCGATGGATTTGGTGAACGCGGCGCAAGGCGCGGATAAAACGCTGATTACCGATGTGCGCGTGTTCGATGAATTTATCGGTGGCAGCTTAGGGGTTGATCGAAAATCAATCGCTATTCGGGTGCGCTTGCAGCCCATAGAGGTGACGCTGACAGATGCTGAGATTGAAGCCGTGGGCGCCAAAATTGTGGCCAAAGTGGCCTCTGCAACAGGCGGCGCCTTGCGGATGTAAATTGCAAATTCGCGTAAGTAAAACCTTTGGATGAGGAAACGGTCATGATGCTAACAGTTTATTTATCTGGTGAGATTCACACAGATTGGCGCGATCAAATCGCGCATGGTGCGCGGGATCTTAATGTGGTGTTTACCGGCCCAGTCACGGATCATGCCGCCAGTGATGATTGCGGCGTTGCCATTTTGGGCGCAGAATCCAACAAGTTTTGGCACGACCATAAAGGCGCAAAGTTGAACGCGATGCGCACCCGTAAAGGCATCGAAGAGGCAGATATTGTGGTGGTTCGCTTTGGCGAGAAATATAAGCAATGGAACGCGGCCTTTGATGCAGGCTATGCGGCCGCCTTGGGGAAATCTTTAATCGTACTGCATGGGGCAGAGCATCAGCATGCGTTGAAAGAAGTTGACGCAGCGGCTTTGGCCGTTGCGCAAGATCCCAGCCAAGTCGTTGCGATACTAACCTATATTCTTTCGGGCGATTTACCGGCTTAAAAGCGCCGGGCTGGATTTTAAGCAGAGTGATCAAGGGCCTTTGGGCCCTTTTTTTGCGGCCTAAAAACAATTAAAAATATACAAGACACGCTAAATATGCCTTAAAAGACGCGCAGCCTCAGAGCTGATTTTTTATTTTATTATTTAAATTTATTTTTGAAAGGCACGTTATGTTGAAAGAGTTTCAAGGTTTTATTGCCAAAGGCAATGTGATGGATATGGCCGTTGGCATCATTATCGGTGCGGCGTTTACGGCGATCGTCAAATCAATGGTCGGGGATTTGATCAATCCGTTGATTGGATTATTTTTGGGCGGGGTCGACTTTGGTAACTTATTCGTGGTTCTGCGGGGCGAGGGCGATTTCGTGTCTCTTGCAGCGGCGCGTGAGGCGGGGGTTGCGGTGTTTGCCTATGGGGCGTTTATCATGGCCGTGATCAATTTTTTGATCATCGCTTGGGTGGTGTTTTTGCTGGTACGTTACGTCAATAAGCTTAAAGAGGCGCAGAGCAAAGCGGAAGAGGTTGCGCCTGATGCCGCGCCTTCAGGGCCGAGCGAGTTGGATATATTAATCGATATTCGCACGGCCCTTCAGCGGGAGGTCTAAGTTTTAGCCTGTGTTTTAGGCTGTATTTTAGGCTGCGGTTTTAAGCGTTAGATTGGGCTGGCTAAGCGCATAGCCCAATGCGTCTGCCACAGCGGCATGGGTCACCGTTCCGGCGTGAATATTCAAGCCGTTCAAAAGGTGGGGATCGTCAGCGCAAGCGGCCTGCCAGCCTTTATCTGCCAGCGCCAATAAGAACGGCAATGTGGCATTGCCCAAAGCTTGCGTAGAACTGCGCGCAACCGCGCCGGGCATATTGGCCACGCAATAATGTTGGATCCCATCCACTTGATAGATCGGATCTTGATGCGTTGTGGCGCGCGATGTCTCAAAGCAGCCGCCCTGGTCAATCGCCACATCTACCAGCGCGGCGCCGGGTTTTAAGCTGCTCAATTGATTTTTTGTGATCAATTTTGGCGCTGTGGCGCCGGGTACCAATACGGCACCGATGATCATATCGGCGGCGCTGGCCAACTCGGCGGTTAGTGCGCTATTGGCATACCCCGTTTTAAATTGCCCACCAAAGACATCATCCAAAAATCGCAGGCGCGGCAAAGAACGGTCAAGCACGGTGACATCTGCGCCCATACCCGCGGCAATTTTAGCGGCATGTGTGCCGACAACGCCGCCCCCAATGACTAAGACATTGGCCGGTAAAACACCTGGCACGCCGCCCATGAGTACGCCGCGCCCGCCATTGGCTTTTTGCAAGGTCCATGCGCCAACTTGCGGTGCCAAGCGCCCCGCAACTTCGGACATGGGCGCCAATAAAGGCAATCCGCCCGCCTGGTCGGTTACTGTTTCATAGGCAATTGCAGTGCAACCAGAGGCCAAAAGATCCTGCGTTTGCGCCGCGTCCGGTGCCAAATGCAAATAGGTGAATAACAGTTGATTTTCGCGCAATTGAGCGCGCTCAACGGCCTGAGGCTCTTTGACTTTTACGATCATATCGCAACTGGTGAAGACTTCTTCTGCTGTCTCAACAATTTGCGCCCCGGCGCTTTGATATTCAGCATCCGAAAAGCCCGATCCAGCGCCTGCACCTGCCTGAACCATCACTTTATGCCCGTGCCGGGTGGCTTCGCTTACCGCATTTGGTGTCATTCCAACGCGGAATTCTTGCGGTTTAATTTCTGTAGGACATCCTATTTGCATGTTGAGCTCCTTTTTGCTTTGCGCAAATTATGACAGGTATCACACGCAATTTTCTTGAAAAGATTGTGATTGAATTACACTATTTTTCAAATATAATATAAATAATTGATAAAATATTAGAAGATTATTGCAAGATATGCAGATTGACTCAACGGATCGTCGAATCTTGGTTATCCTGCAGCGGCAGGGGCGAATGTCAAATGCGGATGTGGCTGAACGGGTAAACCTGTCTGCCTCAGCCTGTCATCGGCGGATCCAGCGGCTGGAGGCAGAGGGCTATATAAAAGATTATGTGGCCTTGCTGGATCCGCGCAAATTGCAAAAGCCGACCACGGTTTTTGTGGAAATCACCTTATCGGGTCAAGCGGATGAAATTTTGGACAGCTTTGAAAAAGCCGTTGCGCGGGTACCCGATGTTTTAGAGTGCCATCTGATGGCGGGCAGCGCTGATTATTTGCTGAAAGTGGTGGCTGATAGCACAGAGGATTATGCCCGCATCCATCGTCAATCTTTGGCCCGGCTGCCCGGCGTGGCGCAGATGCAATCGTTATTTGCGCTGCGCACTGTTTTTAAAACCACGGCCTTGCCTTTGTAAATTTGCGCATGCTGACCGCGCGGGTTTATGGAATATTTGTGCATCGAGAGATGAAAAATATCTGCTAGATTTCTTTCAGCTTCAGCACTCATCAAGCGCTTCGATTTTTGAAATCACGCAGGCATCCGACGAGCCTATTTTGCTTGGCCCTGCTGCGAAAATCGCCAATTCACTTTTGGGTGGAAATATTGTTTTCATTCTTGATTTCAAATCTTGCGTATGTAGTTTTTTCAATTCGTTATGTAGCTTTGGAGCGATTTTTGGATCGCGTTTATCGAGGGCCAATTACAAAATCGTTCGGACGGCAATATTTACATAGCCAACATTTTTCTGCGTTTGATTAACCATGCCATTTTGCAGATCTGCCAAGGTTTCAAAATTGGGATCTAAGCGATATTCTTCATATATTTCGGGGATATCTGCCGCCACGTCTGCGGCTTGCTCTGCGGCAACGGCGCCGGTTATAAACAGGCGCCTATTTTTGCGATTATAGTCGAAAAATCCAGCCTGAAAGCCGTAACTCGCGCGCTGTTCGGTGCGCAGAGCAGAAAATAAAGGGCCTGACCCGCTTTGCGAAAAATGCGATAAGGCTAAGCGGTCGGTTAAGTCATTGCCCTGAGAGGTGGGAGGTAGGCGGCCTAATATCCCGATTGTTGTTTTCTCAGCCTCTGGTACATGCAGAAAAACGGTTTGCGGTTTTATCGTTACGTTTACGTCATGCGGCGGAGATACGCGCCCTTTTGGCAGATCAAAAAGCAAGGTATCCACTGAGCTGCCGGCATCTTGCCGGGAAATGGCGCCAGTGACCACGATTGTTAAGCCTGATTGCGTAAAGGTTTGCTTATGCCATTGGCGTAACATATCCACAGATACCTCATCAATCACCCTAAGATCGGGCAACGTCAGAAAATGGTATAGAGGGTTATCGCCCAAATTCGCTTTTCGAGCTAAAGTCCACATTTTTGTTTCTGTTTTTAAATCCGCAAACTGTATGTTTTGGCGTATTGAACCCTTAATTCTGTGAACCCAACGTGGATCAAATTTCGGGCGGCGCAATGTATCAGAAGCGAGTTTAATGACGTCTTCGCGGTATTCTTTCGGAAAGTTGATTTCGCCATACACGTAGTCTGCAGTGGGAATGAGCGATCCGCCTGAATTTCTGTCCGATAGAAATTCATTCAATTCCTTTGGAGAAATATCTTTCGTTCCTCCACTTAAAAGGGTTTCTGTGCCAATATATGGAACGGCCGGATTGCGCGATGCCTCATAGGCCCAGTTGGAAGGCCAAGCAATCGTGATCGTTATATCCGTTACACCGGGTTCATAGATCGGCATAAAATGAAATGTATGCCCCCGCGGCGCTTTCCGACACGGCTTGGGTTGAAACCGCGAGTGCCACGGACATTATCGCGGATTTTAGAAACTTAAAACAATAGACTGCAAAACCTAAAGGGCAAACCGACACCCGTAAAACACTTTTAAAGTGTATTTATTTTCTAAAGATCGCGCAAGCTAAAGCTAGCCCGTTGCACATTAACCGAGGGGTTTCTGTGGGTGGCCCTGTTTGGCGTATTTGGGCTGTATTGCAGACTGTCAACGCTTTGACGATTGCAGGAGCGCAAGAATAACCGCGCCAAGCGCGCTTGTCGTGCCAAGAATTGTAACCTCAGTGACATCTGCCATTGCAGCGTTTATTATGGTTCGCATTACAAAGGAATAAGAATGAACGAAACCTCCTCAACCCCGCGCGATTGGCTGGAAGCCGAATTGGAAGATACGCTGGATGAGCTCTATGAAAATGAGTTCAGCGAACCGATGCTGACCGAAGAGATCCGCAAGATTTACAAGGATAAGCATCCGGATATGCTGGATCGGCGGGTCTATTATCGCAACCTGTTGCGCTTGCAGATGGAGCTGATCAAGTTGCAGCATTGGGTTGAAGCCACCGGTGCCAAAATCCTAATCATCTGCGAGGGGCGCGACAGCGCCGGCAAGGGCGGTGTGATAAAGCGCATTACGCAACGCTTGAATCCACGGGTTGCCCGGGTTGTGGCGTTGCCAAAACCCTCAGAGCGCGAGCAGACGCAATGGTATTTTCAGCGTTACGTCCCGCATTTGCCAGCGGGTGGAGAAATTGTTTTGTTCGATCGCTCCTGGTATAATCGCGCCGGTGTTGAGCGGGTGATGGGTTTTGCTGAAGAAGATCAGGTCGAACAGTTTTTTCGCGATGTACCTGAATTTGAACGCATGTTGGTGCGTTCGGGTATTCTTGTTTTGAAATATTGGTTTTCTATTTCAGATGAAGAGCAGCAGATGCGGTTTTTGATGCGCATCCATGATCCGATGAAACAATGGAAGCTTTCGCCGATTGATTTGGAAAGCCGCATTCGTTGGGAGCAATATACAACAGCCAAAGAAGATATGTTTGCCCGTACCAATATTCCAGAGGCGCCTTGGTATATCGTGGAAGGCAACGATAAAAAGCGCGAACGGCTGAATTGTATCGAACATATTCTGGGCAAGATTCCCTATCAGGATATGCCGTCTGAAAAGATTACTTTGCCAGAACGGGTGTTTAACCCTGATTATGAACGCCGCGTGCTGCCCGATAAATTATACGTGCCAAAGATTTACTGAGCGGCGTTATGCAAGCGGGTCTGAGGCAATATTGCCCCCGCAGACCAAAACTGCCAAGCGCTCGTCTGGCTCAGGTGTATAGGCGCCACTGAGCACAGCCGCCAGAGCGGCCGCGCCTGCGGGTTCAACCACCTGCCTAAGATCTTGCCAAAGCCTGCGCTGGGCCTGCGTGATGGCAGCGTCAGAAACAAGCACCGACTCTATGCCGGTAGATTGCGCCAGATCAAAGCAGATAGTCCCAATTTTTTGCGCGCCCAAAGCATTTGCCGCAACGCCCGAGACCTCAACATTCACGGGGGCGCTTGCGCTCAGTGCCGCGTGTAGCGTGGCGCAGCGTTCTGGTTCAACGGCAACAATTTTGCACCGCCCCTGAAACCATCCCAAAGCGCCGGCGATAAGCCCGCCGCCGCCCACCGCGATAAGCACCGTATCTGCATTTAGCCCCTGCTGTTCCCATTCAACGAAACAGCTGCCTTGGCCTGCAACCGTGGCCTCAGCATCATAGGCGTGAATTTGCATCGCGCCGGTTTTTTCTTCCCAGGCTTTGGCTTGTTCTAAGGCGTTTGAATAGGCCCCTGGCACCACCTGAAGATCGGCGCCGCAGGCGCGGATAAGGGAAATCTTTGCTGGGCCGGCAATTTCCGGCACATACACGCGGGCGGGAAAGCCCAGCCTTTGCGCCGCGTAAGCCACGGCGGCGCCATGGTTGCCCCCCGAGGCTGCCACCAACCCAGCCGCGGGCGGTTCTGTGCCAAGCAAAGTGTTAAAGGCACCGCGGGTTTTGAAGCTGCCAGCGTGTTGCAATTGCTCTAATTTAAGCGTCACAGGCTGCGTTACGGTGCGGGTTTCAAATGTCACAACTGGCGTTTGTCGAATATAGGGCGTCACGCGGGCGCTCGCGGTCTTTATAAGATTGGGCCAATCCATTATGAAATCCTTGATTGTCTAATTTGGGCAAATCTACTCAAAGCTGAGGCGTGCCACAAGTCCGGGGTCACAAGCTTGGAGCGGGGGCGCGGGCTTTTTCATCCCGCTTTATAGATCTGCGGTGCCATTTGCGTCACCGGTAAAATAAAAACCCCCACGACGTTAATCATGGGGGTCAAACGACTTTGCCCAAAGGCGTGGGCTTTTACATCATATTTTCGCGTTCGGCCTTTTTACGGGCCAGTTTGCGGGCACGACGGATCGCCTCCGCTTTCTCGCGCGCCTGTTTCTCCGACGGTTTTTCGAAATGTTGCTTCAGCTTCATTTCTCGAATAACGCCCTCGCGTTGCAGCTTCTTTTTCAGAACCCGTAGCGCCTGATCAACATTGTTTTCGCGAACACTTACCTGCATGTGGTTGTCACCACCTTTCTAGATTAAAGTTGCATAAAGTCGCAGGAGCTGGTCCTCTAGCAAGGCGCGGCTATTTTGTCTAGAGTTGGCATTTAGAGAAGGTTGTGAAGAGTATGAATGATCCCCAACATGACGCAACACAAGCGTTGCTCGCGGCCATATTGATGCATGTGCCCTTTGACGGTTGGTCTGAAACCAGCTTTCGGGCGGCTTGTGCTGATGCGCAGATATCCGAGCCAGCGGCGCGTTTGCATTTTCCACGTGGGGCCTTGGATCTGGCGGTTGCCTTTCACCGCGCAGGCGATCAGGCAATGCTAGAGGCGATGCAGGCTGCGGATTTGTCAGAATTGAAAATTCGCGAGAAAATCATCTTTGCGGTGCGAACTCGATTACAGGCGGTGGCGGATAAAGAAGCGGTTAGACGGGGGTCAACCTTATTTGCTTTGCCGCAAAACACGCTTGAAGGCGCCAAATTAATCTGGGGCACAAGCGATGCCATATGGCAGGCGATTGGGGATAGCTCGCGCGATCTCAATTGGTATAGTAAACGCACAACGTTAAGCGCGGTTTATACATCCTGCGTTTTATATTGGTTGGGCGATGACAGCGTCAATTATCAAGCAACATGGGATTTTTTAGAACGGCGTATCGCCAATGTCATGCAGTTTGAAAGCTTCAAACATAAGATGCGGGAAAACCCTGTATTCAGCCGTTTAAGCGCCGGCCCAAGCAAGATTTTCAGCAAAATCAAAGCGCCCTCTCCTTCTGAAGTGAGCTCTTTGCCCGGTCAATGGCGTGGTCGATCATGAGCGCGGTTCAGGAGCCGGAATTCGCGGCCCTTTCAAGAATGCGCGCCGTTGAGATTGAGAAACCAGGCGGCCCGTCTATGCTGCGGCTCTGCACCCGCCCTGTGCCGCAACCAAATTATGGCGATGTGGTGATCAAATTGGCCTATGCCGGGGTCAATCGCCCTGATGCTTTACAGCGCGCGGGCCTCTATGATCCACCGGCAGGGGCCAGCGATTTGCCGGGGTTGGAAGCCTCGGGCACGATCTGCGCATTAGGCGCTGGCGTGCATAATCTGCAGCTGGGTGATCAGGTATGCGCCTTACTGCCAGGTGGGGGCTATTCAGAATATGCGGTCACCCCTGCTGCGCATTGCTTGCCGGTCCCGAATGGTATGGATTTAAAGCAGGCGGCCTGCTTGCCTGAAACCTTTTTCACCGTGTGGTCAAATGTATTTATGCGCGGGGGATTGCAGGCCGGTGAGCGGTTTTTGGTGCATGGAGGATCATCCGGTATTGGCACCACAGCGATTCAATTGGCCCATGCATTTGGAGCGCGGGTTTTCACGACGGCTGGCAGCGCTGCAAAATGTCAGGCCTGTTTGGATCTTGGGGCTGAGCAAGCGGTGAATTACCGCGAGGCGGATTTTGTGGCGGCGCTGCGTTCACAGGGCGGCGCCCATCTGATTTTGGATATGGTTGGAGGCGATTATATCCCGCGCAATCTCAACGCTTTGGCCGATGATGGGCGGTTGGTACAAATCGCGTTCTTGGCAGGTCCCAAACTAGAGTTGAATTTTGTGCAGATGATGACGCGGCGCTTAACCTTAACCGGCAGCACGCTGCGCCCGCAGTCTGATTTGGCAAAAGCGCGGATTGCCCAAAGCTTGTTGCAAAACGTATGGCCGCTTCTGGAAGAGGGGCGGATTGCACCGGTGATGGATAGCAGTTTTGCTTTGGAAGAGGCTGCAGCCGCGCATGAGCGGATGGAAAGCAGCGCCCATATCGGTAAGATTGTGCTTCAGGTTTCATAAAGCTACAGCTTGCGTTGAGCAGGCTCAACCAGCCCGTGCACGCCTATTTTGCGTGGGGCTTTTTAAGAGCAGAAGACATGTGGGTTGGGCTGTGTTATCCTAGGTGTTGCCGCAGCATGCAAGAGGGCGGTTTGCGAGATATAGCGACAGGCCATGGCGGTTTGAGGGTGGCCGGTCGCACATTATAATCGGGTCTCTGCATATGAGTTAAGCAATAGGGTGCGGTCAAAGAACATGCATTAAAGTGTGCCCTAACCTTTAAAACTGGACACGGTCATCATTGACGCCGCTAGGCGCTTTTATTTACGAAATCTTGGCCTTGCCTATAAAGGCCGGCAGCAAAGAAGAAGGAGTTGCTTATGCAAGATGTGCGTCGCGGGGCGTTTGAAGTGTCAGAAACGGCCGAACAACGGTTGAAAAATATTGCCCTGGTGTTTGGTCTGTTAAGCGTCGCAGCGGTGGTTTTTGATTTTTACCCCTATACGATGTTCTTTTCACTGCCCTTTTGTGCGATTTGGATTTATTGCGCGTGGCTGCGTAGCGAACCGCAGTTAAAATGGATCAATATTGTATTTTTTTGCCTCTATGTGTTCGGTATTTCCCGGTATTTTTGGCTGGTGTGATTTAGCCGTGCTCGGCTTTTAAAGCGCGTAATATTATAGGGTTAAATTTGTAAGAGGCGCAAAGGGAGAGCACAGAAATTCAAAAAAAACTGACGGTTTAAGCGGCGCTGAGATACCCGCCTAGAAGCGAGATGAACGCGCCAATATGCACCACCATAATGGCTCGATCTTTCCACATCACACCCACTGCGAACCAAAGCAGAATACCTGCAAAAAATAAATATATATTCCAAGGGGTGATCCCCATTCCGGTTAAACCATACCCCACCAATTGAACGGCTGTCGCCAGCCATTTTACATGATCTACTGTTTGCATATTAACCTCTATGTTAAGCTTGGCTTCGTGCGGCGCAAAAGCCTGCGCCGCACCGCCAGTCATACGGATATGAACTGCATGTTAACGGCTTTGCGCAGGTAACAGCCCGCATGGATAAAATGTTTATCTGTGATGTGACACTTAGGCTTTCACCCGCGTGGCGCTTGGATCATAGAGTGGCCGCAGTGAGGCTGTGGCTTTTACGCGCGTACCAGCAACGTCAATTTCATACGCCGAGGCCAAAAGATCCTCTCTGGTTTCGCCCTTGCAGGGCACATAACCCATGCCAATCGCAGCCCCGAGGGAATGGCCATAAGCGCCCGAGCTGAGATAGCCTACAATTTCGCCATCACGCAGCACGGGTTCATTGTGATAGAGCATCGGACCCGGATCTTGCAGTTGAAATTGCAGCAGGCGGGTGTTCAGCCCCGCCTCTTTCTTGCGCAGCACCGCATCGCGGCCGATAAATTCGGGTTTATTGGTTTTAACAGCAAACCCCAAGCCGGCTTCTAAGACATGATCTTCGCAGGTGATATCATGGCCGAAATGGCGAAAGCCTTTCTCAATACGCCCGCAATCCATCGCATGCATGCCACAAGGTTTTAGATCAAAGGCGGTGCCCGCTGCGCTCAGCGTGTCGTAAAGATGCAGCGCCATATCGCTGCTGACGTAAATTTCCCAGCCCAGCTCACCCACATAGCTGACGCGATGTGCACGCGCCAAACCTAGGCCGATTTCGATTTCTTGCATCGTGCCAAAGGGGTTGGCCTCGTTGCTAAAATCATTAGGAGATACGGCTTGCAACAGCTGGCGCGCCTGCGGGCCCATCACAGCCATCACCGCCTCGCCTGCGGTCACATCGGTGATGACAACGGCGCGGCCGTCTAAATGGCGGCGCATCCATGTTTCATCGGCCAAGCGTGTTACGGCGGGCGTTATCACTATAAAGGCGGTTTCGCTGAGCCGGGTTACTGTGATATCCGCTTCAATACCACCTGCGTGATTGAGAAACTGCGTATAGACAATTTTGCCAATTGGTACCGATAAATCATTGCCGCAGATATAGTTTAAAAACGCCTCTGCATCGGGGCCTTCGACGCGCAATTTTCCAAATGATGACATATCATACATGCCCACGCCAGTTCTTAAGGCGGCTAGCTCTTGGGCGGCATTGTCAAACCAGTTCTGGCGTTTCCAGCTATAGTGATAGGCGCGCTGTTGGCTTGGCTTGGCAAACCAGTTGGGCCGCTCCCACCCGCCAGCTTCGCCAAAAACCGCGGCATCAGCATCGAGTTTTGAATGAAACGGGGAATGCCGGATATGGCGTGCAGAAGCTTTTTGCCGATAGGGAAAATGGTCGGCATAAAGCAGGCCCAGCGTTTCTTTTGAGCGCTCGAATAAATAATGTTTATTGCCCTGAAAAGGTTGCATTCGGCTAATATCGACATCCCCCAGATCAAAGGGCTTTGAGCCGCTCTCCATCCATTGGCTCAGCGCCATACCCGCGCCACCGGCCGACTGAATGCCGATCGAATTAAACCCGGCCGCTACCCAGACATTATCCATTTCAGGTGCAAGGCCCAAATGATAGGCATCATCGGGCGTGAAACTTTCCGGGCCGTTGAAAAACGTATGAATGCCGGCTTCACCTAACATTGGCATGCGGTTGATCGCCATTTCCAAAATCGGTTCGAAATGATCAAAATCTTCGGGCAATTGATCAAACTCAAAACTGTCAGGAATGCCATTCATCGCCCAGGGTTTTGCCTGTGGCTCAAAGGCACCTAGCATCATTTTTCCGGCATCTTCTTTATAATACGCACATTCATCGGGCACCCGCAGCACGGGAAGTTGGCTCAACCCTTTGATGGGTTCTGAGACGATATAAAAATGTTCACAAGCGTGCAGCGGCACATTGACCCCCGCCATACGGCCCACCTCATGGCCCCACATCCCGGCGCAATTCACGATCATATCGCAGGTGATATGGCCGCTACTGCCATCTTCCGCCCGCCAGTCAACACCGGTCACCCGCCGGCCTTGACGGGCAATCGCGCTGACTTTAACGCGTTCTTGGATCAGCGCTCCACCTTGACGGGCCCCTTTTGCCAAAGCCAAGGCAATATTTGCCGGATCGCCTTGGCCATCTTTGTCTAGAAATACGCCGGCCTTCACGTTTTCCAAGTTAAGATGGGGGTATTTTTCGCCGATTTCCGTTGGGGTGATTTCGTCAATATCGACGCCAAAGGCCCGTGCCATCGCGGCAGAGCGAAAAATTTCCTCTTTGCGTTCGTCAGTCAAGGCAACGGTGATCGATCCAACCCGTTTAAACCCCGTAGAGACGCCGGTTTCAGCCTCCAATGCCCCATAGAGCTCTTGCGTATATTTTGCCAGTTTGGTCATATTCGAGCTGGCGCGTAATTGCGCGATCAATCCGGCGGCATGCCATGTGGTGCCCGAGGTCAGCTGTTTGCGTTCAAGCAGCACCACATCTTTCCATCCCAGTTTGGCCAGGTGATAGGCCACAGAACAGCCGATAACGCCCCCACCGATGATGACGACACGCGCGTGAGAAGGAAGGTTTGTCATGTGCGGATACCTCGTTTTTTTGGGCGCGCTCAGGCGCGCGCTTTTAGCGGGTTAAATAATGCGATAGCCATTTTGCGAAAGTTGCTTTGCGATTTCTGCGATATGCGCTGGGCCAACTTCGCAGCAACCACCAATGATGCTGGCGCCCTGAGCAACCCAGCCCATCGCATGGGTCGCATAGGCTTTGGGGTCTAAATCCTGCCGCTCTTGCAGCGCATCCACAGTTGGCGCTTCGGTCAGGAACCCATCCGTTATTTTAGTGAATCCATTGGCATAAGCGCCAAAAGGCAGCCCAAAATCTTTTAGAATCTCAAGGCCCTCATTTACCGCTTCGGGGCGGGCGCAATTGATTAAAACGGCGTCAGGCTTATGACGGTCGAGCACGGGTTTTAAAGCCTCGAGCGGCTCGCCCGATCGCAGCGTTTTGCCATTGAAATCATCCACGGAAACCGCCAGCCAGCTGGGTGTATCGGTTTTACCCGTGGCTCTTAGAAGCCCCTCAGCCTGATCGGCCGAACACATTGTTTCTAATATAAAAACATCCACTTTTGGCGCCAGCGCAGCCACGATATCTGCATAAAGCGCTTCCGCCTCTGCCGCGGGCGGGCAAAGTTCAGGGCGATAAGAGGCCACCAGAGGGCCAATTGCACCAGCAACACGGCCCGCGCCATGGGCCTGGCGCGCCGCGCAGGCGGTTTGCACCGCGCGCGCCCAAAGGGTTTCGATTTGATCGGCCAATCCCTCGCGCTCGAGCCGGTCTTTTAGAACCGGATATGTATTGGTCGTGGCCACGCTCGCCCCGGCTGAAAAATAGTCGTTATGAACCTCTCTTACCAGATTTGGTTGATCAATCAGCACCGCGGTTGACCACATAGCAGTAGGCTTTTTACCGGCGCGTTTCACCAGCTCTTGGCCAATGGATCCGTCCAATAGGGTTATGTCTTTCATGCACGCAGCCTTTCGTTTTGCGGATCCCAACTTGGCTCATCCGTTTGTACGATTGCTCTACGCCGTTCACCGTAAATTTCAACCTCAACTTCGGTTCCGGCCGCGCTCAGATCGCTGCGCAACATGCCCAAGGCCAGCGAGGCATTCACCCGATAGCCCCAAGCCCCAGAGGTGGTTTCTCCAACGATCTCACCATTGTGCCATAGCGTTGACATATAAGGTGCATCGCAGGCGCCCGCATCAACGCGCAGGGTGACAAAGCGTTTTTTGCTGCCTTGTTGTTTTTCGCTTAGAAGCGCAGCTTTGCCGGTGAACGCTTCGGGTTTGTCAAATTTCACAAACCGTTCCAGCCCGCCTTCCAGCATCGAATAATCGGTGGATAAATCACCCTTCCAGGCCCGGTAGCCTTTTTCGATGCGCAGTGAGTTCAGCGCGTACATTCCGAAAGGTTTGGCGCCGGCCTCTAGAACGGCGGCATAAATTTCCGGCATTGCATCGTTTTCGGCATGGATTTCCCAGCCCAGTTCACCGGCGAACGATACGCGGATCAGAAAGGCTTTTTCACCGGCCACATTTGCCCATTGATGGGTCAGCCAGCCGCGCGATAGATCCGCATCGCTGATCATGGATAAGATATCGCGCGATTTGGGGCCGGTGACGATCAGTGTATCGCGCTCGGTTGTGGTTTCGCGCAATGAAATCTCGGCTGGCAGGCTGTTCTTGATCAATTCCCCATCATGCCATTGCGCCGTGGCGGCCGTGATCAACACAAAATTATCCACATCTAGCCGAATGCAGGATAATTCGGTGAGGATCCGCCCACGGCGATCCGCCACATAGATCAAATTCATTCGCCCGATTTTTGGAATGGCGCCGGTGCAAAACCCGCGCAGCCAAGCATCAGCCCCCGTGCCTTGGATCCAAAATCGTGAAAACCCCGGCAGGTCAAGCACGCCGCAATGATCGCGCACGGCTTCGCATTCTTCGCGGATACGCGCCTCCCATGGCCCCGCGCGGTTCCAGGTCTTGCTGGTTTCTTCGCTGGTATCATCGCCAGGTTTGGCAAACCAATTGGCGCGCTCCCAGCCGTTATAGGCGCCCATGACACCGCCCAGCTCTAGAATTTTCTGGTGATTGGGAGAAAGCTTTTTATCGCGCCCGGCGGGCCATTCATGCCAGGGGAAATGCATGCCATATTCATGGCCATAGACTTCCATGCCTTTTTGCACGCAATAATCTGGATCTGTGTAATCGGTGTAGCGCCGCGGATCGCAAGACCACATATCCCATTCGGTTTGGCCTTCGGTCAGCCATTCAGCCAGCACTTTACCCGCGCCACCGCCCTGCGCGATGCCAAAGGTAAAGACGCAGGCCTCAAACGCGTTGGGTACGCCGGGCATTGGCCCGATCAGAGGCATTCCATCTGGCGCGTAGGGGATGGGCCCGTTGATTACTTTTGATACACCGGCAGAGCCCAGCAAGGGCACCCGCGCCATCGCATCTTCAACGTACCATTCCAAGCGTTCTAAATCATCCGGATACAGCTGAAAGCTGAAATCCTCGGGCATTGGATCTTCGGGATTTACCCAATGGGCTTTGCAATTGCGCTCATAAGGCCCCAAATTCAGCCCGTGTTTTTCCTGGCGCAGATAATAGCTGCTATCGACATCGCGCAGCAGCGGCAGCTTATGACCTGATTCAGCGCTCCAGGCTTCAAGCTCGGGGATTTCATCGGTGAGCATATATTGGTGGCTCATCACCATCATTGGCAGCGTACGTCCGCCATAAGGTTTGAACCATTCGCCAACGCGCTGGGCGTAATAGCCCGCTGCATTCACCACATATTCACAGCGAATATCGCCTTTTTCGGTTTTTACAATCCATTCGTTATTTTCGCGCGCAACCCCAGTGGCGGGGGTGAACCGTAAAATTTGTGCCCCCAGATCACGTGCGCCTTTGGCCAAGGCTTGGGTCAGCTGCGCCGGATCAATATCGCCATCATTGGGATCGTATAGCGCGCCTTTCAGGTCATGTGTTTCGAGAAAGGGATAGCGGGCTTTGATCTCATCCAATCCCAAAATTTCCAGCTCCATCCCTTGGGATTTGCCCATACCTTTGGCGCGCTGGAATTCTTGCATGCGCGCGTCCGAATGGGCCAGTCGGATCGAGCCGGTGACATGGTAATTCATCGGATAATCCACAGCCTTGCCAAGCCCGCGGTAAAGTTCTGTAGAATAGCGCTGCATATTCATCACCGACCAAGAGGTAGAAAAGGTGGGCACATTGCCCGCCGCATGCCAGGTGCTGCCCGCCGTCAATTCGTTTTTTTCCAGCAGAACACAATCGCGCCAGCCGGCTTTGGCCAAATGATAAAGGCAGGACGCGCCCACGGCGCCTCCTCCGATGATAACAACGCGTGCTGTTGATGGAAATTCTGACATGGTCCCCTTACTCCTTAAGGCCAAATATTAGGATCTGTGATGTGAGGCTGGTGAGGCCGCCCACCTGCTGGGCTGCTTCGCGAATGGCGCGGCTGTGTGCCTCTGCATTAAAGTTATTTGAAGCGTTTTGAGCTAGTCTGACCATCTGCCGCTCCACTGCTGATGCTGGGGCAATTGATCGTAAACCTTATAAAAGGCGCCCTTAGACGCGGTGAAAATCTGCGCTGTTAAAGACAGCTCATCTTGGTCTTCAAGCGCGCGAGGGCTGATGGCAATTTCAGAGTGCTGCTCATCATCGTAAAATAAATTTGAGCCACAGATGTTGTAAAACCCCCGTCGAACATGCTGCGAGGATTTATACCATTGCAAGCGCGCATTGGAGTGAAAAACCAATCTTTCAGTGGGCATTGCCGTTGCGGCCTCGTAATGGCAGGCCAGCTTGCAAGATTGGCCGCATTGACAGGCGATAACATCGCGCAAGGATTTGGGGCGTTCAATTTTGATTGCTCCGCGCCCGCAGGCGCCTTTGATGCACGCCCTCATGCTCAAACCCCTTTTCCCATTTGGCTACTGCCCAATAGAACTCCGTAAAACACAAAGAAGAGTGCCATAATGCGGCGCAAATTTGTGCTGAAAACGGCATTTATTGCGGCTTGGCCTAGCTTTGCCCCGATCGCGCAATAGCAAAGGTAAGAGCATGTGGTCAGACAAAGCGCGGTGGGAAAAATCGTGCCCATTTGCGCCCATATCGGAATATCCGGCTGAACAAATTGGCTGAAAGCCGCCAGATATCCGGCGATTGATTTGGGATTGATCGTGGCGATCATAAAGGCTTTGACATAGATTTTCCGATGATCGGGTTTTTGCGCGGCAACGGGTTGCGCCGCGCTGATCCACCCCCGTAGGCCCAAATAGATCAAAAACCCTGCGCCCAACCATTTGAAAAGGTCAAATGCCAAAGGGGAGGCGGCGATGAGCGCGGTGATGCCAAATGCCGAAAGAGTTAGAAACAACGATGCTTGTGTCAGTATCGCCAGCACGCAAAAAAGCGCGGTGTTAAAGCCGTAATGCAGGGCCACCGTGATACAGTTCAGCGCGTTGGGCCCCGGCGTGGTGACAAACAATGCCCAAAAACTGACAAATATGATCCAGGCTTCAAAGTTCATCAGCGCCTCAATAGACGGGCGGCGCGATCACCCAGATCGCAACGGCCGCTGTTGTATAGGGGTTGGCATATTGAAACGCTTCTCCGCGGATGCGAAAGCTGTCGCCGGGGTGGATGGTAAAGGCTTTGCCCGCAATCACCATATCCAGTTTTCCCGATAGCAAATACCCGACTTCTTGCGTGGGGCGGCTGATGGGCGCGCTTAACGCAGCACCAGGTTCAAACGTAGAATGGAGCATTTCAAAATCATCCGTCAAATCGGGCGATAACAGCTCTTCTACCAAGCCCGCCTCGCCCGAGCCTAGAGGCCGGCGCGCGCCATGGCGCACGACAAAACCGGCCTCATCGGCGGGGGGTTCGCTTTGTCCAAAAAACACCGAGATCGAAACATCAAGCGCCGCTGCAAGCGCGCGCAAATCGTCGATAGAGGGTTGCGAAATATCGCGTTCGACCTGGCTCAGCCAACCGACTGATTTATCAACCTGTTCTGCCAAATGTGCCAAAGTTTGGCCGCGCGCTTTGCGCAGCGAGCGCAGATCCGCCCCTAAGGATTTGAGTGATGATGCGGCTGCCGCGGCCATAGCTGCTCCGTGAAAAAAATTACTATTTTTTCATTTTTCAGACGTTAATGAAAAAATCAACTCTTTTTTCATTTTTTTGCATGCTCAGATAGGGCGGGTTGAAGCCGAGGAACAAATTCCAAATAGGGTTAGTTTTACAAAAGCCGTTCTGGCCTTGGTTGGGGGCGCGCTCATGGCGGTTTGAATGCGGATGCTCAACGCCGTACGGGGTCTTTATTTCAGGCTTAATGTGCCTAAAAACTCAAAAAGATGCATGAACCTAAAAAGTATATGAAGAGGTTTTGGATATTAAAAATTATTCAAAAATGCAGTGTGGTCGGTGGGGCAAGCGTCAATGCTATTTGGATCATAAATCACATCGCATCTGTGCAGGGGGCAGCGCTATCCCTGTTCATTATGATGACTTGAGTATTTCATTTGGTCTTGTGAAGTTGCGATCAGAAAGCAACAGGTGATCTATCAATGAGGGTTTTGAAACCTGCATAGGCAGCAGCGATCTCTTTTTTGGTATATTTTGTGTTATTGATGGGCAAATCCCTCCCTAATGGCAGCGCAAAGCCTTGGGGATAGACAGGGTTCTGCGCGCGCGTTATGCCCCTGATATGAGCAGTGCGTATTCTCCTCCTGATGAGCCATTGAATATCCTTTACGATGATCATCAGATCGTTGTGGTGGACAAACCGGCGGGCCTGCTATCGGTGCCCGGGCGCGGGCCACATTTGGCCGATTGTCTGATCACCCGGGTCCAAGCGGTTTTCCCCAGCGCGCTATTGGTGCATCGGCTTGACCGGGATACATCCGGGGTGATGGTCTTTGCGCTGAGCGCGCATGCGCAGCGGCATATATCGCTGCAATTTGAGCAGCGCAAAACCCAAAAAACCTATATTGCGCTTGTTGCCGGGCAGGTGCAGGACAAAACGGGCATCGTGGATTTGCCCTTGATTGTGGACTGGCCCAACCGGCCGCGGCAGATGGTGTGCCATGAAACCGGAAAGCCGGCTGTTACCGAGTGGCAGGTGATGCGTGCGAAAGACACAGAAACCCGTTTGCGTTTAAAACCCAAAACCGGACGCTCGCATCAATTGCGCGTGCATTGTTTGGCGCTTGGTCATCCGATTTTAGGCGATCCGTTTTACGCCAGCGACGCCGCGGCAGAATATCCGCGGATGATGCTGCATTCGGAAGAGCTTCGCCTCAAACACCCTGAAACGGGCAAAGGGCTGAAATTTCGCAGCCCCGCGCCGTTTTAACTTTTTTAGCCAATCTTTAGCAGCCTGACCATGAGCGGTGTTTCCTCTGCATGGATCAATTGTTTTCTGTGCATTCTGGGGTAAGAAGCGGACGGATCAGCGCAACGGGATGGGCCTTTAGGCTGAAGCGTGTGGCAATATAATCTTCTACCACCTCTTCCCCCAGCCCCATCTTAGGCAGATTGGCAGCCGGTTCTTGGATCGCTTCACCATCCATATCATGCGCAAAAAGCGGCAATTGATTGGGGGCTGTGATGGCTTTTGCCTGCCAAAGCGCCGCGCGGCGTGAGAGGCCTAAAGATGCAAAAACATCGGCTTCGGCCAAGCGCGTCAAGACGTGTGGAGGGGTGCCGGCGCGGCGCCAGATATCTTCGATAGATTGATAGCCATTGCCCCGCGCGGCGGCGATCCAGCCGGCCTCTTCTTCGCGCAGCCCTTTGATTTGGCGAAAGCCAAGCCGCAAAGCCAGACCGCCACGCCCATCCGGCTCCAGCTTATTTTCCCAATGGCTGGTATTGATACAAATAGGCCGGATCGCCACATCATGATTTTGGGCATCACGAATGATTTGAGCTGGTGCATAAAATCCCATGGGCTGCGAATTCAAAAGCGCGCAGGCAAAAATCCCTGGATGGTGGCATTTTATCCAAGCGCTGGCATAGACCAGCAGCGCAAAGCTGGCAGCATGGCTTTCGGGAAATCCATAACTGCCAAAGCCTTCGATTTGAGAAAAGCAGCGCTCGGCAAATTCGGCTTCATAGCCATTTTGGCGCATACCATTTAAAAACCGGCTTTTTAACGCGCCGACATTGCCGTGTTTTTTAAACGTGGCCAATGCGCGGCGCAGTTGATCGGCCTCATCGGGGCTAAACCCCGCCCCGATAATCGCGATTTGCATCGCCTGCTCTTGAAACAGCGGCACGCCAAGCGTTTTGCCAAGCACATCCCCCAATGCATCCGAGGGAAATTCAACGGTTTCCTCTTTGTTACGCCGGCGCAGATAAGGATGCACCATATCCCCCTGAATGGGGCCTGGCCGCACAATCGCCACTTCGATCACCAAATCATAAAAACAGCGGGGTTGCATCCGTGGCAAAAAGTTCATCTGCGCGCGGCTTTCCACTTGGAACACGCCAATACTATCGGCTTTACAGAGCATTTGATAGGTTTTGGGATCCTCGGGCGGCAGGCTGGCCAGCGTATAGTCTTGGCCCAAATGTTGCCGGATCAATTCAAATGACCGGCGCAGACAGCTGAGCATGCCCAGGCTCAGCACATCCACTTTTAAAATCCCCAACGCATCAATATCATCCTTATCCCAGCAAATGACGGTGCGATCCTCCATACTGGCATTTTCAATCGGCACCAATTCATCCAGCCGCCCTTCGGTGATCACAAACCCGCCCACATGCTGGCTGAGATGGCGTGGAAACCCGATAATCTCTTCGATCAAGGCCAAAGTTTGACGCAATCGGCGGTCGCTGGGATCAAGCCCGATGTCGCGCAACCGCTCCGCACTTGGTCCTTCGCTGCTGAAAAAACCCCATAATTGGGAGGCGATCAGAGCCAGCGTATCTTGGCTGAGCCCCATTGCGCTGCCAACTTCGCGAATGGCGCGTTTGCCGCGGTAATGGACCACCGTGGCGCAAAGCCCAGCGCGGTGGCGGCCATAGCGTTGGTAAATATATTGGATCACCTCTTCGCGCCGCTCATGTTCGAAATCAACATCAATATCGGGGGGCTCGTCGCGGGCTTCCGAGACAAAACGCTCAAACACCATCGTGCCAATTTCCGGGCTGACCGAGGTAACGCCCAAACAATAGCACACCACGGAATTGGCCGCAGAGCCGCGCCCTTGGCAGAGGATATTTTGGTCGCGGGCAAATTTTACAATATCATGTACGGTGAGAAAATACGGCGCATAGGCCAATTTTGCGATCAAGCTAAGTTCATGCTCAAGCAGTGTTTTTACTTTCTGCGAGGCGCCATCTGGATAGCGCCAGGCCAAACCATTATAGGCCAAACGACGCAAGCGTTGATCGGGGGTTTCATGGCCATCGCGCTCTGAGGGGTAATCATAGCGCAGCTCTGAAAGGGAAAAATGCAGGGTTTTCAAAAGCGCAGGCAAGGTGGAAAGTGCCTTTGGATAAGCGTGGAATATTCGGTGCATTTCAGCTTCGGAGCGCAGCCGCTGCTCGGCATTGACGAGGGCCGAACGCCCCAGCTGTTCGACTGTTTTACCGTTGCGAATAGCGGTTAAAACATCGGCCAGCCGGCGCCGGCTTGCATGGTGCAAAATCGGTCGGGCACTGGCCAAAAGCGGCAGGCCTAACTGGTGGGCGAGGGCGGCGATGGCCGCAAAACGATGCGTATCTTGCCCGTCATAGGCCGGCGCCATGAGCATATGCATTCTGGTTTCAAAGCGGCGGGTCAGCTGATGCGCTTGTTCCCGCCAGTCTTGCCCGCCGCCTTGCTGGTGAAGCGCTGGTGGCGGATGCAGCAGCAGATGGAGATCGCCGCTATGTTCTAGCAGATCGTTTAAATCCAAAATGCAGGCTCCCTTTTTTGCCCGCAATCGGCCCTTTGATAATATCCGGCATAAATTTGCCCAGCCAAGGCGGGTTTGGCAAAGCGTGGTCGCGCGCAATCCGCTTTGCAGCACCAATTGCGCGGCGGGCAATACGCGCGGTATATTTAAAATGGCTGCCGAAACGTAGAATTGATCCTGAGCCGGTGCCGCTGGCCCGTAAATATCCGCCGCTTGTCTGAGTTTGACTTGGCGTGCAATTTTTTGCGCTTGGCTATGCGCGCGCACGATGCCTGCAACCGAATTGACATCGGCAATGGCGATTGCCGGATAGCCGAGCAAAGCCGCCCGCTCCATATATTCTTCGGGATGCGAGGCTCCGGTGAGGAAGGTGAAATTGGATGTTATCGAGAGTTCCGCGAACATACGCCCTTATATGTTCACTATTTGTTCTATTTCTAGGGTGCATTTGGATAGGTTTGTTTCTTTTGCGGATTATGCGTTTTCAGAAGGGGGCCGAAGCTGTTTCTTAAGTTGCAGCAGCGCCACCAAAGCGGCATCGCGCTGGGCTCTTAATTGTGCAGGCGAGGCTTCGTTTAGGCTGCTTTCGAGCCCGTTCACCAGTTTGTCTTTAATGTCGCTGGACAGCTCTGGCGTTCCAAGGTCGCGCCAGCGGGCTTCTTGGCTGGGCCCCAGATGTTGCAGATATTGGGCATAGCCGCCCGCGCCACCTCCCAGATGATAAACCAGATTGGGCCCTAAAAATGCCCAGCGTAAGCCGGGCCCGTGCACCATCGCCCGGTCAACATCCTCAACGCTGGCGATATCATCGGCCACGATATTCACCACTTCGCGATAAAGCGCCGCGTTGAGGCGGTTGGCAACATGTCCGATGGCTTCTTTTTTCAACACAATCACTTCGCGCTCGAAATGCTCATAAAATTGCCGAGCCTGCTGCAGAAGCGCCGGATCGCTTCGCGCACCGCCCGCCACTTCAACCAAGGGTATCAAATGGGGCGGGTTGAACGGGTGGCCAACCAAAAGCCGCTCGGGATATCGCATTTTCTCTTGAAGAGCGCTGGGCAGCAGCGCGGTTGTTGACGAGGCGATCGGGGTATCAGCGGGAAGGTAGGCTTCAACCTCTTTCAACAGCTTTTGCTTTAGATCAAGTCGGTCTGGTGCGTTTTCCTGAACCCAATCGGGGTTTTGACAGGCGGTTTTTAAGTTTGTGGTTATTGACAGCTGCGCCCAAGGCACTGCAGCGCTAAGCGGGCTGAGTTTCGCCAAATCTGCCCAGGCGGTTTTTATATAGGCGGTGATCTCGTCTTCGGCAGATGCTTTGGGCTCATAAACCGTAACGCGAGCGCCTTTGCTTAGGAAAAGCGCAGCCCAGCTGGCTCCTATTAAACCTCCGCCCAGAAGCGTGATGCCGTTTTCATACATTGAGGCGCATTTCACACATTCAGGTCAATCCACAGCCCGGATTAATTTGCGCTCGAGCACGCGCAAAACGGTTGCCAGATCATGGCCGCGTTTCAAAATCTGACCATCCATGCCAATCACCGCATATTGGCCCTGCCGCTGGCGCAGCTTTGGGCGTTTTTCAATCCGGTAGAGCGGATGCTCTGCGGTTCTGCGAAACACCGAAAAAATCGCCACATCGCGCAGTGCGGAAATGCCATAATCACGCCATTCGCCAGCCGCCACCATACGCCCATAAAGCGATAAGATGATGTTTAGCTCTAAACGTTGAAAGGATACGGTTTCGCTGGATCGCTCCTGCGGGAAGGCGGTGATACTGTTCATGGTTTAAATCTTGCTGCCTTTGCGCGTGAAATCAAGCGCTTTGGAACTGAATTGAAAAAATAGTTCATATTAAGACAGAGTTTTAAGATCTATGTCCGCCGCAAAGGCGGCGGACATAGGAATATTTTATCCCAAATGGGGGGATTTAATCCTCTTCTGGTATCAGCAGGTTCAGCACAATCGCCAAGAAAGCGGTTGGTGCAACGGCAGAGGTGGCCAGTGTTTTCCAAACGCCCGGCAAATACTGAACCGCGCTTGGAACCAAGTTCAGCCCCAAACCAGCCGTCAGTGATATGGCGATGATGATCATGTTGCGGCGGGTCATTTTCACCTCAGACAACACGTTCATTCCCGCAGCCGCTACCATCCCGAACATCACAATCACTCCGCCGCCCAAAACTGGCATTGGCATCGAGGCGATTATGGCTCCGATTTTTGGCAGCAAGCCGGCCAAGACCAGGATAATCCCAGCAATCGTGACCACGTGCCGGCTCATCACGCCGGTCATGCCAACAATCCCTACATTCTGGCTAAAAGAGGTGTTTGGCAAGCCGCCAAAGACCCCGGCAACCGCCGTGCCCAGACCATCCGCATAGGTTGCGCCAGAAATTTCTTCATCTGTTGCCGTGCGCCCGGCGCCGGCTTTGGTTGTGGCCGAGGCATCGCCAACTGTTTCAACCGCCGAGACGATCGAGATCAAGGTTACCGCGATCACCGCGCCGAGATTAAACTCGAACCCGTAAGGCATGACTTGCAAGTTGGTGATCATGCTGGCTTTGGCCACGCCGCTAAAGGACACCATGCCAAGCATATAGGCCAGCGCATAGCCGGCCAGCAAGCCAATTAAGATTGCTGCATTGGATAATGCGCCCGAGGTGCGGAATTTAACCAAAAGCGCCACGATGATCACAGTCAGTGCGACCGACCAATGTTTCAGCGAACCAAAGCTGTCTGCTGTCATCTGGAAGTCTGCGGCGCCGCCAGCGGCGTATTTAATCCCCACAGGGATAAGATAAAGGCCAATTGCCAAAATCACCAAGCCGGTGACCAAAGGTGGGAACCAACTGCGAATACTGCTGATCACCGAGCCAAGCGCAAAATGGATCAGGCCTGCGATGATGCATGAGGTAAGCGCAACGCTTAACCCTTGCGTGGCTGCCAGCCCAGCAAGCACGCCGACAAAGGCAAAGCTTGTGCCTTGCATGATCGGCAGACGCGCCCCAACTGGGCCAATGCCAATGGTTTGAAACAGTGTTGCAATACCCGCGAAAAGCATGGCCATTTGGATCAGATAGATTTGCTCTGGACTGCCAAAACCAAGCCCTGCGGCACCGGCGACAATAATCGCGGGTGTGACATTTGAGGCAAACATTGCCAATACATGCTGCAGGCCAAGCGGCAATGCTTGCCCCAGCGGCGGCGTTATATTCGGATCGCTGTAGCTGTTATTCGATGTCGATGTCATCTTGTCCTCCTATTGACTAAATAGTTAGAATACCGCCTCTTTTTTGAACGGTTAGGAACCTTGTGGTACAACTATATATGGTATGTCAAAGAAAATCTCTTCTAGATTTTCTCCTGATCCGATCCGATCTACCACTGCAAACAGCCCAGGATCCTCTAGCGGGGTCAACACTCCATGCCAAATATTACGATGGAAATTGATCGCTTGACCGGGATCTGACAGGAAGGCAAGGGGCCTGCCGGGGCGGTTGTTTTTGTCTGAAGCCACGATAATTAGAAAGCGATTCATGCTCATCGGAATAAAAGCTTGTGAGCCTTCAGGGTGGCGTTCCATCATCGTTAATTGATAGGGTAGGGTGCGCGGCGTGGCGTTAAAGAGGCTTATGCCTGCCCTACCATCGGAAAAATTCAAACGCGCCAAATCATGAAATCGCCCGCAAAGCCCCTGATTGATGATTTTATCGGCTGTGCCCTTTGCCTCTAAAATATCGCCAAATGGAGCAAACGCGGTGGAAGTAAGGGGCTGGGTGACGATCTCTTGGCTCATGGCAACAGTTGCTGCAAACGCAGCTCGGCAATGCGCTCGACCTGCCGGCACGCGGTTTCAAACTCATCCGCGCTGTCATGCGCCAGCCGCGTTTGAAAGGCTGATAAGATCTCCGCCTTGCTAAAATCGCGCACGGCAATGATGAACGGGAAACCGTGCTTTTTCACATAGGCTGCGTTTAACTGGGTAAATTCGGCATGCTCTGCCTCGGTTAATGCATCAAGGCCCACCGAGGCTTGCTCTGAGGTCGACTCGGCGGTAAGACGGTCTGCCTGCGCCAGTTTTCCCGCCAGATCCGGATGCGCGCGCAAAACACCCAGTCTGGCCTCACCAGAGGCGGATCGGAAGATCCGCGCCAGCGCGTTATGCAGCCCGATCGCGCTGTCATGCGCAGGCCCCAATTCCAGATCAAACGCGCCCTCGGCGATCCAAGCCGAATGTTCAAATACTCCGCCATATTGCTCTATAAATTGATCCTTTTGCATGGAGGAGGGCCGCTCAAATGGCTGCGGGGGGTGATGCTTGGCCCAGTGCTCGGCGATCTCAATGCGGCGGGCAAACCACACATCTTCATGGCTTTTTGCATAATCCATGAAGCGGCGCAGCGCCATAATGCGCCCCGGGCGTCCGATCAGCCGGCAATGCAGCCCGATTGACATCATTTTGGGAGCGCCTGCGCTTCCTTCGGCGTAAAGCGCATCAAAACTATCTTTCAAATAGCTGTAAAACTGATCACCTGAATTAAACCCTTGGGGGGCGGCAAAGCGCATATCATTGGCATCTAACGTATAGGGAATAATCAGCTGATCATGCCCGTTAATCTTGCGCCAATAAGGCAGATCATCCGCATATTCATCCGAAATATAATCAAACCCGCCTTGCGCAGCCACAAGATCTACTGTGTTCATTGAGCAGCGCCCCGTATACCAGCCGCGCGGCCGCTCGCCCACCACTTCAGTGTGCAGCCGCACAGCCTCGGCGATTTGCGCCTGTTCTTCTGCATGCGGCATGTCTTTATGCTCGACCCATTTTAAGCCATGGCTGGCAATTTCCCACTCTGCGCTTTGCATCGCCCGCATTTGCTCGGGATTGCGCGCCAAAGCTGTGGCAACGCCATAGACCGTTGCTGGGATCTGCTGTTCGGTAAACAGCCGGTGCACGCGCCAGAATCCGGCCCGTGCGCCATAATCATAAAGGCTTTCCATATTCCAATGGCGTTGCCCTTGCCATTGCGCCGCCCCAACGATCTCTGACAGAAACGCTTCCGAAGCTGTATCGCCATGCAATAGGCAGTTTTCGCCACCCTCTTCGTAATTGATCACGAATTGCACCGCAATCTTCGCCTTATTTGGCCAGTTCGCATGGGGCGGGGTGGCGCCGTATCCGCGCATGTCGCGTGTATAGCGGTTCATTTTCTGCTCTCCTTACTGCCGCCAATCATGGCCCTACCGGCGCAATACATGTTAAATTCTATTTCTGCTTAGGACCAGTTGCCGCACAGGCTTGTGCCTTTTGAAAATTCAGCCAATATAGCCGGGATTTGATTTGTGAAAAGAGTACTTATGCAAGGCTATTTGACAACCCATGTTTTGGATACCGCGCGGGGCTGCCCCGCTGCGGGACTGAAAATAGAGCTAATCCGCCATGTGCCCGAGTCTGGCCCGATCGCTTTACAAACCACAATAACAAATGCAGATGGTCGCACCGATGGGCCGATTTTACCGCAAGATGCTTTTAAATTAGGCAGTTATGAATTGATTTTTCACGCAGGCGCCTATCTGCGCGCGCAGGGGCAGATTGAGGAGGCTGCGGTTTTTCTGGACATGATTCCGATCCGATTCGAAATGCGCAGCGCCGATCATTATCACGTGCCGTTATTGCTGTCTCCTTACGGGTATTCAACCTATCGCGGCAGCTAGCAAAATCTGTGGAGAATAAGAATGTATGAGCTGTTTCTAATCTGGGATTGGTTTGAATTTGCCCTGCGCTGGTTGCATGTGATCACGGCGATTGCATGGATTGGCTCTTCGTTTTACTTTATCGCGCTTGATTTAGGGCTGCGCAAAGCACCTGATTTGCCCGCAGGCGCGCATGGCGAAGAATGGCAAGTGCATGGCGGTGGCTTTTACCATGTGCGCAAATATTTGGTGGCCCCCAGCGATATGCCCGCGCATTTAACCTGGTTCAAATGGGAAAGCTACGCGACTTGGCTATCGGGCGCGGCGTTGCTGATGGTGGTTTATTGGGCAGGTGCTGAGCTGTATCTGATTGATTTGGCAAAAGCGGAACTCAGCGTTTTACAGGCTATTTTGATTTCGGCTGGATCCTTGGCTGTGGGCTGGGTTATTTACGATGCTTTATGCAAATCACGGCTTGGAAATACCCCAACAGCTTTGATGGTTTTACTATTCATTCTATTGGTGGCGATGGCTTGGGGCTATGATAAGATCTTTACTGGCCGCGCAGCTTTGCTGCATTTGGGCGCCTTCACTGCCACCATCATGTCTGCCAATGTGTTTTTTATAATTATGCCAAATCAACGCATTGTGGTGGCAGATCTGCAGGCGGGGCGCAGCCCCGATGCGAAATATGGTAAAATCGCCAAGCTGCGATCGACCCATAATAATTATCTAACTTTGCCGGTGATTTTTTTGATGTTGAGCAATCATTATCCGCTGGCTTTTGCCAGCCAGTATAATTGGTTGATAGCGGGTTTGGTGTTTTTGATGGGGGTCACTATTCGCCATTATTTTAACACGCGCCATGCGCGCGCGGGGAACCCAACTTGGACATGGCCGGCCACCGTTATTTTGTTTATTTGCGTGATTTGGCTGTCAGGGCTGCCGCTTTGGCAAGACGAAGATTTGGACAGTCGGGTGATGTCTGAACAGCAAACCCTGTTTGCCAATGCTGACGGGTATGCGGCGGTTCATGATATCGTGGTGGGGCGCTGTTCGATGTGCCATGCGCGCGAGCCGGTTTATGACGGAATCCGCCGCGCACCCAAACAGGTATATTTGGAAACCGAATTTGACATCACGGCAGAGGCCAGGGCCGTGTTTTTGCAATCGGCGGCCAGTCACGCGATGCCCCCGGCGAATGTCACATGGATGGAAGAGGGCGAACGAGCACAAATTCGGCGCTGGTTTCGAAACGCCACCGAGCATATGCCGTTGCGTGTCGCGCTGCAGTAAGCGCAGTCCAACAAAAAGAGGGTAGTTTTACATTCAGTGGCGGTTACAGCTGCTTCTGTGAGCGATTGGAAACCTAGCTCAGCAGCCCCGCATGCTGCATTGCCTGCTTGATTAGCGCTTTTGTTGCATCGCTCAGTGGGGTAAGCGGCAAGCGCACGCTATCTTCGCAGCGGCCCAGAAGCGATAAGCCGTATTTCGCTCCAACCAAACCGGGTTCGGTGAAAATCGCCTGGTGCAGCGGCATTAGCCTGTCTTGGATGGTTAAGGCAGCGGCATAATCTCCTGCCAAACAGGCCTCTTGTAACTGCGCGCACAGCGCGGGCGCAACATTCGCTGTAACCGAAATACACCCAATACCACCCTGCGCGTTGAACCCATGCGCGGTTGCATCCTCGCCCGAGATCTGCAGAAAATCCGGCCCGCATGTGATGCGCTGTTCGCAGACGCGTGCCAAATCCCCCGTTGCGTCCTTGACGCCGATAATACGCGGCAGCTTGGCCAATACACCCATCGTTTCGGGTGACATATCCACCACTGAGCGGCCCGGTATGTTATAAATCACAATCGGCAGATCGCAGGAATCATGCAATGTTTTGAAATGCGCGATGAGCCCCTCTTGCGTGGGCTTGTTGTAATAGGGCGTTACCACCAAAGCGGCGCTTGCGCCTACGTCTTTGGCGTGATGCATAAACCGCAGCGATTCGGCGGTATTGTTCGAGCCCGCGCCGGCCACAATCGGAATGCGCCCAGCCGCGGCCTCGACAACCGCGCTGACCACTGCTTCATGTTCTTCATGGCTTAAGGTGGGGCTTTCTCCGGTTGTGCCTACCGGCACCAAACCATGGCTTCCCTCAGCAATATGCCACGCAACCAATGCTTTCAAACCCTCAAGATCCACGGCACCATTTTTGAAGGGCGTGATTAAAGCGGGCATAGATCCTTGTAACATGACGGGCGTCCTTGATTAGCTGGTTGGGTCGGGCAGCGCATCGGCTCTTTGATCCCAGATTGATATTAGGCAACGCTTCGCCGATGCAAAAGAGGCAATTGGTTTCGGGCGAAGGCTGCGCTACACTTTCAGTGTCTAGCCTTTTTGGAGCAAAAGTTGCAAGCGATGTTGCGTGTCTTCCTATTTTTTTTGCTCTTACCAGCCACGTCCTTTGCGCTGATCGACGTGCCGCGCCCTTTTTCTCAAGCCTTCACGGCGATGGCGGCGGAAAAATGGGATCTTGCGCTGCGTTTTGCGGCAAAAGAGGGGCCGGTTGCGCGGGATGTGATCGAATGGCATTTGCACCGCGCCGGCAAGGGGACGGCGCCCGCGGCCTTATCATTTTTGAAACGTCGCCCAGATTGGCCGGGGCTGCCCTATTTGCGCAAAAATGCCGAAGCAAGTTTTGCCGATGCCAGCCCCGAACAAGTGCTGGCGTTTTTTCAGCAGACCGCCGCGCAGACGGCGCAGGGCGCCTTGATACACGCTCGGGCTTTGGAGGCGATGAACCGCCCAGAGACGGCAACGCTGGTGGTGCAAGACGCTTGGCTTGGGTTATCCATGTCAAAAGCTGTTCAAGCGCGGTTTTTGACGCGCTACCAAGCGGATCTATCAGGCTTGCATGTTTCACGATTGCGCTGGTTACTCTGGCATAATCATATCTCGCAGGCGCGCAATATGCTGGCCTTGGTGCCCAAGCCTGAGGCCGCTTTGGCGCGGGCTCGGCTGGCTTTGGTGCAACAGAAGCCGGGCGTTGATGGATTGATTGCCCGGGTTCCAAAATCTTTGCAGTCGGATCCGTTATTGGTGCATGCGCGCTTTATTTGGCGCGCGCGTAAGGGGCGCGCGGATGCGGCCTTGGCGCTGATTTTAGAGCAAAGCAGCTCGGCCAAAACGCTTGGTTATCCCCCTGCGTGGGCCGAAAGACGGCGGCGTTTGGCGCGTGATTTATTGCGCAAGGGCGCCTATGAAACCGCCTATAAAATTGCAGCGCAGCACCATTTAAGCGCGGGCAGTAAAAAGGCCGAGCTTGATTGGCTTGCCGGTTATACCGCGCTGAAATTTTTGGCAAAGCCCGCTGCTGCAGAAAAGCATTTCAGCGATTTCCTCACCTCGGTGGAAACGCCAATTTCCTTGGCGCGCGGACATTACTGGCTGGCATTGGCACAATCGCAAATGGGGCGTAATCAGGCGATGGCTGCAAGCATCAAGCGCGCTGCCAGCTACCCCACAACATTTTATGGATTGCTTAGCGCTGAATTGGCGGGTCGTGTCTTGAACGCGCCGGATTTTGTCCGCAGCTCTTTGCCTGATTGGCGCGGGGCTTCGTTTCAAGGCAGCTCAGTCTTTCAAGCGTCCATCGTTTTATTTGCCGCCCAGCAGGATCTGCTGGCCGAACGTTTTCTAACGCATATGGCAGAAACTCTGCCGGATCCGCAGATTCTGTATTTGGCTGATTTTTTGGAAGAGCTCGAAAAACCAAGGGTTCTGGTGATGCTTGGCAAGCGTGCCGCCAGCCAAGGACGCTATTTTCCGCGGCCAACATTTGCGCTGCATCCGTTAAGTGAGCGTGTGGTTGCGGGCACCTCTGGTGAGCTGGCGCTGGCGATCGCACGCCAAGAAACTGAATTTCGGACCGGTGCAGTCTCGCCAGTGGGGGCGTTGGGCATGATGCAGGTGATGCCGCGCACCGGGCGCGAAATGGCCCGAAAGCTTGGGTTGCGCTACCGCAGCGCGCGGGCGCGAGATGATTGGCCGTATAATGCCCGCCTCGGCTCGGCATATTTAGCAGAATTGAATAAAAAATATGATGGCAATATCGTGTTGGTGGCGGCGGCGTATAATGCTGGGCCTGGCCGCGTGGATGCATGGATCCGAACATTGGGTGATCCGCGCAATCCACAGCAGGATACCGTACATTGGATTGAGATGATACCATTTCAAGAAACCCGGAATTATGTGATGCGGGTTACCGAAAGCCTGCCTGTCTACCGCGCACGGCTTGGAAAAACGCCTTTGCCGCAGGCATTTCTGACGCAGCTTTCAGGGGACAGCTTTTAGCCGCTCGCGCCAAAGCGCGAAAAGACCGGCCGCAATCACCAAACTTGAGCCAATCAGCACATTCTGTTCTAATGTTTCGCCGAACACGCTCAGACCGATCATCGAGGCAAAGACCAGTTGCAAATAGGCAAAAGGCTGCACCGCGTTGGCTTCAGCCACTTCGTAACATTTGATCAACAGCCAATGCCCCAAAACCCCGGTGATACAAAGCGCTGCCATCCACAGCCAATCGGTTTGCACCATTGGTTGCCAAAACCAGATACCGACCGCGCTCATTACGATAGCGCCGATTGTTCCGGTCCAAAAAAAGCTGGTTTCCGCCGCGTCTTGACGGGCAGCATAGCGCGTCAGCAGGCCGTAAAGCGCGAATAAGATTGCGGATAAAAGCGGTATCGCGGCGGTGGTTGAAAAAACATCCGAGCCTGGATTGAGAATGATGACAACGCCAATAAATCCGACAAATATCGCAATCCAGCGCCGCCAACCCACTTGCTCGCCCAAGATCGGTCCAGACAAAGCGGCGATCAACAAAGGATAGCAGGCAAAAACGGCATGGCTTTCGATCAGGCCCAGCAGCTCGAAGGCGCTGATCATGACGCAGATTTCCACCGCCAAAAGCGCGCCGCGGAAGATTTGCAATGCCGGCTGGCGGGTGTAGGCCTGCTTGCGCAGCCCTCCGGGCTTGCGATTGGCAAGGGCGATGACAAAAGCGGCAAAGAACCAATAGCGGATCATGACCACCATCAAGACATTATATTCCGTTGCCAGATGGCGTGATATTCCATCTTGCGCTGCAAAAATCAAAGTGGTCAGGATCATCAAAAAAATCCCAAATTTGGGGTTATTCTGCATCGATTAATCCTTTGGTGGCCAGGCTCATATGCCGTTTACGCCCAAAGCCGGGCAATCGAGCCACGTTGAACCCTGCCGCTTGAAGATTACGCCGTACCTCGCCAGCGGCGCTATAGGTGCTGGCGCTGCCGCCTGCCTGGGTTTTGTCATACAGCGCTTGCAACAGATCTGCTTGCCATAATTCGGGGTTTTTAGCCGGTGAAAACCCGTCGAGGAACCAGCAATCCGCTGCCCCCTGCCACAGGGGCAGGCTCAGCCGGGCATCCCCTTGCACAAGCCTGAGCGTAATATCGGTGGTTTCAATTTGTCCGGTGGTCAGAAGGGTTTCCCAGAGCGGTGCGAATTCTGCGCTCAGCGTTTCGAGCATCGGAAAGGCAGCCTGCGCTTTGATCATATCTTTCGCGCTTAAGGGAAAGGCTTCAAAACTGGTGAACAGCAAGCGGCCCGGGCGATCTATGCGCCGCCAGCTGTCTAACAGGGTTAGAAAATTTAGACCTGTGCCAAACCCCAATTCTGCGATCGAGAACCCATCATGCAAACGCTCTGGCAAGCTATTGGCGTTTAAAAACACATGCTTGCTTTCTTCAAACCCGCTTTCCAATGAATAATAAGGGTCATCAAATTGCAAAGAGACGGGCACATTTTGCGCGCGCCATTCAAGTTTGGGATCTTGGGGTGTCATTTCAGAGGCCTTGTGAATGACGCGCTGCGCCGATAGGGACAATGCACCAGAAGCAAGAGGGTTGGCAATGGTCGATGTAACGATCAGAGGGGCGGGTATTTTTGGCCTGTCCATCGCGTGGGAATGCTTGCAGCGCGGCGCCTCTGTGCAGGTGATCGATCCTTATGGTGTGGCGTCGGGGGCCAGCGGTGGCCTTGTTGGGGCATTGGCGCCGCATGTGCCCGAAAACTGGAATTCCAAAAAAGCCTTTCAATTCGAAAGTCTGATGATGGCTGACAGCTTTTGGACATCTGTGCAGGCTGCGTCTGGCCTATCAGCCGGTTATGCGCGTTTGGGCCGCGTGCAGCCCTTGCCCGAGAATGCGGCGCTTGATCTGGCGCTGGCGCGGGGCGAAAATGCGCGTCAGCTCTGGCAGGGGCAAGCGGGCTGGCATGTGCTGAACGAGCGCCCCAGTTGGGCGCCCGACTCGGCCTCTGGATATTGGATCTTTGATGATTTATCGGCCCGCATCAATCCGCATGCGGCTTGTTTGGCTTTGGCCGAGGCGTTGCGCAGTTTAGGGGCGAGCATTTCAACTGAGGGCGATGATCAAGGCCGCGTGCTCTGGGCCAGCGGCGTGCATGATTTGGCGCGCATCAGCGGGGCGCGCAATCGCTCGTTCGGGGGGGCTGTGAAAGGCCAAGCCGCGTTGCTCCAGGTCGATCGCGCAGAGCATCCGCAGGTTTTTGCAGAGGCTTTGCATTTTGTTCCGCATGAAGATGGAACGCTCGCGATCGGATCCACATCAGAGCGCGATTTCAGCGCGGCCACCAGCACGGATGCGCAGCTTGAGGCCTTGCTCAACAAAGCTTATGCGATTTTCCCCGCACTCGCAGGCGCGCCTGTGGTTGCGCGCTGGGCTGGGTTGCGCCCCAGAAGCCGCAGTCGCGCTCCGGTTTTGGGCCGGCATCCTTTGATTTCGGAGGCGTTCATTGCCAATGGTGGTTTCAAGATCGGGTTTGGCATGGCGCCTAAAATTGCGCAGGTCATGGCGGATTTGATGCTATTGGAACAAGACCATATTCCAGAGGCCTTTCGGCCGGAGGCATCGTTTTAAGGGGCGGAAATTTGCATTTAAGGCGCATCGTGGCCTAAAATCCGGATGGGGCATGTTTTGACTTTTGCGTAGATTTATTGACATTGATATGAGAACGCATTCATTCAAGAGGTCCGCATGCCGCCAAATCCAACCTTGCGTCCACAAGAGGTGGTGCTGATGCCCGATCCGGCCGAGCGCGCGGATGCAACTTTGGCCTTTATTGGGGTAATTCGGTCGCCCTGGCAGCGGGAAAATTGTCCAAAAAACTTAACCCAAGCCCGCCGACGTGATGCGGGGCGCGCGGTGGTGGAAATACAGCCAGAATTCCGCCCGGGTCTTACCGGGCTGGCGGTGGGTGATCTGATTTGGCTGCTGCTTTGGTTTGATCGCGCGCGCCGTGATATTATTCTTCAAGCACCCGCGCATGCTGATGGATTGCGCGGTGCCTTTGCGCTGCGCAGCCCGGTGCGCCCCAATCCAATCGCAATGGAGGCGGTTCAAATCCTAGCCATTGATCCTGATTCTGGCACGTTTGAAATTGATGCCACTGACGGATTTGACGGCACACCGGTTCTGGATATTAAGCCTTGGCGTGGCGGCATTGATATACCGCCGCCCGCCTAGACATGGCGGTTGGTTGCGCCCGCGCTTTAGGCGGCTTCCAATACGCGCCGTGCGATCACTTGGGCCTGAATTTCTGCAGCGCCTTCAAAGATATTCAGAATCCGTGCATCGCAAAGAATGCGGCTGATTTTATATTCCAGCGCGAAGCCGTTACCCCCATGAATCTGCAACCCATTATCCGCCGCTGACCAGGCCACGCGGGCACCAATCAGTTTGGCCATACCCGCTTCAACATCGCAGCGGCGGTCATTGTCTTTTTCAAAGGCGCTAAAATAGGTCAGCTGGCGCGCGATCATAATTTCAACTGCCATCATGGCCAATTTATTGGCCACCCGCGGGAAGGCGATGATGGGTTTGCCAAATTGTTTGCGATCCTGCGCGTATTGCAGCGATATATCCAAAGCCGATTGCGCCACACCCACGGCGCGGGCTGCTGTTTGAATGCGCGCGCTCTCGAAGGTTTGCATCAATTGCTTAAAACCCTTACCCTCGGCGCCGCCCAGCAGGTTCTCCGATGCCACCTCAAACCCGTCAAAAGCAAGTTCGTATTCTTTCATCCCCCGATAGCCCAACACTTCAATCTCGCCGCCGGTCATATTAGGGGTGGGAAATGGGTTTGCATCGTCGCCGGGGGTTTTTTCGGCCAGAAACATCGACAGGCCGCGATGGTCGCTGCTTTGCGGATCCGTGCGCGCCAAAAGGGTCATCACATGCGTGCGTGAGGCATGGGTGATCCAGGTTTTATTGCCAGTGATGCGATAGCCATCTTTAGATTTTACCGCCCGCGTACGCAGGGCGCCCAAATCAGACCCGGTATTTGGCTCTGTGAAAACCGCAGTGGGAAGCGTTTCGCCGCTGGCGATCTTGGGCAACCATTTTGCTTTTTGATCATCTGTACCGCCGCATAGAATCAGCTCAGCTGCGATTTCAGAGCGGGTGGCCAAAGATCCAACCCCAATATAGCCGCGCGATAGCTCTTCTGAAACAACCGCCATTGACGCTTTGGACAGGCCAAACCCGCCAAGATTTTCTGGGATTGTCAGACCAAACACACCCAATTCTGCCAAATCGCCAATAACATCCATCGGAATCAGCTCATCTTGCAAATGCCACTCATGCGCGTGCGGCTCGATGCGTTCCAAAGCATATCGGCGAAATTGTTCGCGGATCATTTCCAGCTCTTCATCAAGCCCGCTGGTGCCGAAAATCAAATTGCCTTGATCCTCTTGCATCAGCGTCACCAAAAGGGTTTTCGCGGCCTGGCTATTGCCGCTTTCCATCAACTGCACAACAGCGCCTTGCTGAAAGTCCCCAATGTCTTCCGGGGTTAACCCGATATCTTGCGGTCGCAAGATTTCGCTTTGACTCATCGGAATACCGCCGATGATTTGCTGCAGATATTCGGCAAACCCAATTTGTAAAATTAACTGGTTTGACGTTGAAAATTGGTTTTCAGCCGCCAGCGCGGCAGCCCAATTGTGCATTTGGCGCAGCGATTCGGTATAGGTGGCCAGCCAAGCCAACCCATGCGCTTGGACCTGATGGGTTTCAAGCCGAATCGGATCAACGCGTCCCTCGTCACACATCACGCCTTGGCAATGCAACTTGGCCCGTTGCAGCAACTGCTCGAGGCGTTGCGTTGCGGTTTTTGTCAGTGTGAGCAAATCTTTCAATACTACATTTTCATCTGAAAAATTACGCTTCGATCCATCTGGCATAACACGGCTCCTTTTGCTTGCGCCCCTGATAAGCCTTTTGCAACTGCAGCGCAATATAAATTCAAATTAATGTTTAAATTTGTTCAAAAATTTCGCGGTAAACGTAATCATTTACTCTAACTGCGCTGAATTGCCTGTGATAAAGCCCCATGATGGATTTGATTTTAAGCAATATGTCTCAGTGGCATTGGATCGTTGCGATTGGTGTGGGGTGCTGCGCGGGGTTCATCAAGGGTGTGGTTGGATTTGCCATGCCGATGGTGTTCATCGCGGGGCTCAGCTTAATTGTGCCACCAGAATTGGCTTTGGCAGGGCTTATCCTGCCAACCGTAATCACCAATATCTGGCAGGCCTTTGCACAGGGCCGCGCCGCAGCCTGGCAATCCGTTAAACGCTTTCGGCTTTTTTTGATCACTGGGTTGGTGTGCGTTTTGATCAGTGCTCAGCTGGCCTCGGTGCTTCCAGATATATTGTTTTTGGGCAGTTTGGGTGGGCTGATCGTATGTTTTTCGCTTTTGCAACTATGTGGCCTTGGTTTGCCCGTGATGCGCGCGGGGCCTAAGGCCAGCATCATCTTTGGCAGTATCGCGGGGCTTTTGGGTGGCGTTTCGGGCATTTGGGGGCCGCCAATTGTGGCGTATTTGACCGCTTTGAATACAAATAAAATCGAACAAATACGGGTGCAAGGCGTGATTTACGGATTGGGCGCTGTGGCCTTGGTGGTGGCGCATATAGGATCGGGTATATTGACCCTCGCAACGGCGCAGTTTTCGGCGCTTCTTGTCCTGCCCGCGGCGCTTGGGATGTGGCTTGGGGTGCAGATTCAAACGCGCATCGATCAAAAGCTGTTTCGGCGGGTCACTTTGCTGGTTTTGCTTGTGATGGGCTTGGTCTTGCTGCGCCGCGCCGCGTATGCCTAGGGCGGCGTTGGCGCGCTGATATAAGGATCAGAGCAGCCGCGTAAAACATCCCGTCCACAGCGACGCGGGGAGAGTTGTTTATCCAAACAGATCCGCAGCTCATGCAATAACCCTTTTCGACAGGTCACCACCAGGTTATTGGGTTGCAATTGGGGATTATCGCGCAGAACGCTGTCTATCAGACTGGTCGGTGCAAAACGCTGCTCGGAAAGCGGCAGGGTCAGCTGGTCTGGTTTTCGAATTGCCTCAAACGCGGCGCGCGAGGCCTGAAAATAATCATCCGCAGCAAGGTTCGCGCAGGTGCCATGCTTGCGCCAAGCGTGCAGCGCCAAGCCTTCGCTGCCCATAATATGGCGCATGGTTTTGAGCTGTTTGGGCGTTGGCGCGGGCTGCGTCGTTTTACAAAATTTTGGCCAGCCATTCTCGTATTGTGGCCAGAGCCCGTGCAAAATCCACGCGAGGTCACGCGTGCCATCGCATTGTTCAGCACCGCGCTTGAGCCCGGTTAACTGGCACCAACTGGGCGACCAGCTGAGCGATAACACGTAATAATCAAACATCTGCGCTTTTGCGCTATGGCCTGCAAAGACCCAAAGCCCGACACATATGATCTGTATAAACTTCTGCATGGCCTCTTTTCTTTTCGATATGCCTTATATATAGCATCAGTAAGTTCCCCGACACCGGAAGCCCGCCTTATGCAAGGCAGCCTGACTTTCAGGCACCGGGAGAGGTTTACGTGACGCCAGATGTAGCAAGGAGTAACCCTATGTCAAAACCAATTATGGCCCGTGCGACCGCGGTTTGGCTGGTCGATAATACCACGCTGACGTTCAAGCAGATCGCAGATTTTGTTCAAATGCACGAACTCGAAGTGCAAGGCATTGCAGATGGTGATGTGGCCACTGGGGTGAAAGGATTTGATCCGGTTGCGAATAATCAGCTTGAGCAATCTGAGATTACGGCGGCCGAGGCTGATCCTTTGCATAAGTTGAAGCTGAAATTCAACGCCGCCGCGCAGGGGGAAGAAAAACGCCGCGGCCCACGCTACACGCCGCTCTCCAAACGCCAAGACAGACCAGCGTCAATCCTGTGGTTGGTGAAATTCCACCCCGAATTATCCGATGGGCAAATTGGTAAGCTGGTGGGCACAACCAAACCCACGATCCAAGCCATCCGTGAACGCACGCATTGGAATATCTCAAACATCCAGCCGATTGATCCGGTTGCGCTGGGCCTGTGCAAACAATCTGAACTTGATGCGATTGTTCAAAAAGCAGCTGCGAAAAAGGCCGCCGATGGTCCCGTTATGGACGATGATGAGCGTCGTAAGTTGGTGAGCACTGAGCAATCTTTGTCAATGCCGGCAGAACCAAAAATCCCGGCTGCGATTGAAGGGTTAGAATCCTTTTCGCTGCGCGAAGATGAGCCTGCTGACACTTCAGAAGATGACTTTTTGGATGCGGATAGCTTTTTCAATTTGCCCGAGGGCGATCAGCCAGAACTGGACGATTGATCTTTTTTTGCTGCGCGCATTCGGCCCAAGCCGCCGGATGCCGCTGCAAGGCTGTTGAATCAGACCGCTTTGCGCGCCTTTAAAGCGGCGGTGATGGTGCCGTCATCTAAATAATCCAACTCACCGCCTATGGGCACGCCTTGCGCCAACGTGGTGACTTTGGTGCGGCTTTCCAATTGATCTGCCAGATAATGCGCGGTGGTTTGCCCCTCGATGGTGGCGTTCAGCGCCAAAATCACTTCGGTGATATTTTCACTGCTAACGCGATCAATAAGTTTAGGGATCCGCAATTCATCGGGCCCGATCGCATCCAGCGCCGAGAGGCATCCGCCCAAAACGTGGTAGCGGCCTTTGAAAACCTGCGCCCGCTCCATCGCCCAGAGATCGGCGACATCCTCCACCACGCAAAGTTCCCCCGTGGCGCGCCGCTCGTTGCGACAAATATCGCAAATATCTTCGGTCCCAATATTGCCGCAGTTCAGACATTCCTGCGCGGTTACCGCAACCGTTTGCATCAAATCGGCAAGCGGGGTTAGCAATAAGGCGCGCTTGCGGATCAAATGCAAAACCGCGCGGCGGGCAGAGCGCGGGCCCAGGCCGGGCAGTTTCGCCATGAGCTCTATCAAAGCATCAATATCTTTGGTTTTGCTCATCGCAAGCGCTTACCCGTTTTTTGATATGGTTTGAAAATCTATGGCGCCCTTTTAAAACGGCAGGTTCATCCCAGGGGGTAAGCCAAGGCCTTCGGTCATTTTGCCCATTTCATCTTTGGCGCGCTCAGCCGCTTTTTGCTGGGCATCTTTGATCGCCGCCAGAATCAGGTCTTCAACAACTTCTTTATCATCACCCGAAAATATAGATTTATCGATATCCAAACCGGTCAAATCGCCCTTTGCCGTGCAGCTGGCTTTTACCAAGCCCGCGCCGGCTTCACCGGTGACGATAATGTTGTGCATATCCTCTTGCATTTGGGCCATTTTGCCCTGCATTTCGGTTGCAGCCTTCATCATTTTGGCCATATCGCCCATGCCGCCTAAGCCTTTGAACATGTTCTATCCCCTTTGTCTTCGATGCTCTTTCCTACGCAGTGTTACGCCCAAAAACAAGCGTTTTGACGGGGCGGCTATCCGCGCTGATCGCCAATCTGCGCTGCAGGTGATTTACAAACCATGCTTGCAGGATTTAACTTTAGCCCATGGATGAGCGCTGCCGCGCAGAAAGAAGAGGGATATGCAGGGCCAAGAGCCAATATTGACGGGAATTGATCCCACTCTGGCCGTTCAGGCGGCGGGTTTGACGTTGAGCGCCTTGATTGAGGTGCAAACCCGCTTGCGCCCGGATCATCTGGCCGTGAAGGATGCCATCACGGGCTATAGCTATCGCCAGCTTGATCAACGCAGCAATCGCATGGCGCATTATTTTACAGCGCGCGGTGTTGCACGTGGAGACCGTATTGCGATTTTGTCAGAAAACCGGATTGAATATATTGAAGTGTTTCTGGCGGCTGCTAAAATTGGCGCCATCGTGGCCTGTCAGAATTGGCGTTTGACGCATGACGAGCTGCGCCATTGCCTGAGCTTGGTTGAACCACGAATTCTGCTGGCCTCGCCGCGCAATCAGGCGCAGGCAGAAAGTTTGGCCGATATCGCGCCGGTTCAAATGATCGATGATGTCTGGGTTGAAGCTCTGACGGGCTATTCCAGCAGCGCTGTGCCGGAACGTGCCACGCCAGAAGACGGCATCGTCATTCTTTACACAAGCGGCACCACCGGCCTGCCGAAAGGCGCCTTGATCAGCCATCGGGCGGAAATCGCGCGGGCCGCGACGCAAATGCTGGATATGCCAGCCGATCCTGAGGATGCGTTTATTGCTTGGGCGCCTTTGTTCCACATGGTCTCAACGGATACGGTGTTTAAAACCTTGATACTTGGAGGAACCGTTATCGTGGTGGACGGGTTTCAACCGGATCAGCTTGCAGATTTGATCGCCACCGAAAGCTTGGGGCGGTTGACTTTGATGCCCGGAATGATTGCGCCGCTTCTTGCGGCGATGCGAGCCAAAGAGGCCCGTGTAAAATCTGTAAAATGGGTTGGCGTTATGGCGGATTTGGTGCCGCTGGATCAAATTGCCGAAGTCACAACGCTTTTTCAGGCGCCTTATCTGAACACATTTGGTGCCACCGAAACCGGCTTTGCCCCTGCATCCGCAGGCCATATTGGGATTGGTGACATTGCGACCAGCTTGGACAAACAACAAAGCGCGCTCTGCCAAATCAAATTGGTTGATGCGCAAGATCAGGAGGTACCCGAAGGAGAGACCGGAGAATTGGCGATTCGCAGCCCGGCATTGTTCAGTGGCTATTGGAACAACCCCAAAGCCAATGCTGAGGATTTCCGAAATGGTTGGTTTCATATGGGGGATATGTTCAAGCGCGGCTCAGATGGAGGCTTACGCTTTGTAGATCGTCGTAAATATCTGATCAAATCAGGCGGAGAAAATATTTACCCGGCCGAAATCGAACGGCTAATTTTGGCAGATCCGCGGGTTTTAGAGGCCGCGGTTGTGCGTCAGAAACACCACCATTGGGGAGAAGTTCCCATTGCCTTTATTGCCCGCAAAGATGCCAGTTTGAGCGAGGCAGATATTTTGGCGCATCTGTGCACAGCGCTTGCGCGCTACAAGCTGCCCAAAGCCTTTCATTTTATCGCCGAATTCGAGTTTCCCCGCAGCACCACCGGCAAGATAATGCGCCATGTATTAGAGCAGCGTCTTGGATGACGCCTCCAACGCTTTTTCAGCCTATCAGAACGGACCTAAAACCCTGTGACAGAAAGCGGTCCACCTTATTCTTCGAACGGATCCCATTCGTCTTCGACGGGCTGCAGCGCGTCGGTCTCGGCCTCCGCAGCCAAATCTTCAGGGGTGCGGATTTCTATGATCTGCGCCTTTGGAAAGCTGTCAAACACCGCTTTTACAAGCGGATGGGTTAAGGCTTTTGCCTTCAGCGCCTCTTCTGCACTGCTGCGCATTCGCGCTATGGTCTGGGCACCGCCATCATTTACCAAGCTCACCGCCCAGCGCTGGCCCGTCCATAATTGCAGCCGGCTGCCTAGGCGTTGGGCAAGATCGGCGGGCGCATCAGCGGTGGGAACGAATTCAATCCGCCCCGGCTGATACCGCGCCAGCTGTACGCAACTTTCCACTTCGACCAAAAGCCGAACATCGCGCTGCGCGCGTATCAGATCTATAATATGATCGAAACTGGGGTAGGCGGCCAGCATCTGTTGCGTGTTAAGGGCCAAAGCCTGTTCAGCGCCGCCCAGTACCGCGCTTGGGGTCGAGACATTTTGATTGCCGCTGGGGCTTTGCGCGGATGGCGTCGGGGATGCAGTGGCAATCGCGCCCGGTTTGTCGGTTAAAGCGGTTGCTGCGCTTAGCCCAGCACCAGAGCCCGAACTGCCGCCCGAACTGCTGGCTAAACCCGCCCCTGCGGGAGGGGGTGGTATGTCTTTTAATTTTCGCACCAACTCTTCGGGGCTGGGAAGATCTGCCACATGGGTAAGCCGGATCACCGCCATTTCGGCCGCCATCATCGCGTTTGGTGCTTGTGACACTTCTTCGATACTGGTCAGCAACATTTGCCACATGCGGGTCAGGGCGCGCATTGGCAAGGCCTTGGCCAAGCTCAATCCGCGCATCTGCTCGTCAGGAGAAACGGTTGGATCCTCTCCCGCATCTGGGGTAATTTTAACAACCGAAACCCAATGGGTAACTTCGGCCAAATCGCGCATCACGGCCAAAGGATTTGCGCCATCGGCATATTGCCCGCCCAGTTCGCTCAGCGCAGAGGCGGCATCGCCGCGCATAATCATTTCGAACAGATCCATCACCCGGCCGCGATCTGCCAGTCCCAACATTGCGCGCACTTGCTCGGCCGAGGTTTCTCCAGCGCCATGGCTGATCGCCTGATCCAAAAGCGATGTGGCATCCCGGGCTGAGCCTTCGGCGGCGCGCGTGATGAGGGCTAGGGCATCGGCAGCAATTTCTGCCTGCTCCGCCGCGGCAATTTTTTTCAAAAGCGCGATCATCACATCTGGCTCGATCCGACGCAGGTCAAACCGCTGGCAGCGCGACAATACCGTGACCGGCACTTTGCGAATTTCGGTTGTGGCAAAGATAAATTTCACATGCTCGGGGGGTTCTTCCAGCGTCTTCAGCAGCGCATTGAACGCATTGGTCGACAGCATATGAACTTCATCGATGATATAGATTTTATAGCGCGCGCTGGCGGCGCGATACTGCACGCTTTCGATGATTTCTCGTATATCATCAACGCCGGTCCGGCTGGCCGCATCCATTTCCAGCACATCCACATGGCGGCCTTCCATAATCGCCACACAATGCTCGCATGTTCCGCAGGGCTCGGTGGTGGGCCCGCCGCTGCCATCGGCGCCAATGCAATTCATACCCTTGGCAATGATCCGCGCGGTGGTTGTTTTGCCCGTACCACGAATTCCTGTCATCACGAAAGCTTGCGCAATCCGATCTGCCTCAAAGGCGTTGCGCAACGTGCGCACCATCGCCTCTTGGCCAACAAGATCGGTAAAGGTTTCTGGCCGGTATTTGCGGGCCAGAACTTGATAGCCTTGGGTCGGGGTTTCGCTCATGCTGGGTCTCGGTTATACTCTTATCCTATACGCTAAGCTGTTGTGAGGCGAAGGTCTAGGGGCTGCAGAGACGGCTGATCGAAAAAGGGAGGCCTGCGCGTGTTTTCAATTTTTGACGTTGCGATTGGCGATGCGGCGCTGGCCTTATGCCCGCTTCCGGGGCGGTTTTCGCCCTATCTGAATGATTTTGCGGCGATTCTGGCTTGGCGCCCAGATTTGGTGCTGAGCCTGACGGAGCGCTCTGAAATGAAACCCGTGGGCGCTGCAGATTTTCCGGCAGATTTAAAGGCCCAAGGCATCCAGTGCTGCCATTTTCCAATTTTAGATTATCAAACGCCAAAGCCGGAAAATGCCAAGCGATGGCAATCGGTTGAGGCAAAGGCAGGTCGTATGCTTGGCCAAGGGGGGCGGGTTTTGGTGCATTGCTTCGGTGGCTGCGGTCGCTCGGGGATGGTCGCTTTGCGGCTTATGCGCCGGACGGGTCTATCCGCTGATGTGGCGTTGTCTCATCTGCGCGCTATTCGGCCCTGTGCCATCGAAACGCCCGAGCAAGAGCGTTGGGCGCGCGTCGCCTTTGAAGAGTGAGAAAAAAGTGAGAGGCTGGACAACGACCCAAGCGGGGCTCGTTACGGCTGCTTCCTTCCGGATCTGACCGGGTTGGCGAGGTGCCTGCCCGCGCCAACCTCTCACCTGCTCTCTTAGGGGGTTTTAAAAAAAACTGCAACCTCCCCGCGCGGGTGATTGCTCTGCCTTGATCATCATGTCATCAGGGCGCTTAAGGCAAAGAGAGGGCAAAGAATGAAACTGGCAGAAACCGTGACATTTGGAGGGTCGGCCCTTGATCGTGCAGCAGAGTTGCGGGGCAGCGCACAGGGCCAACCGCAAGCTGGCGATCAGGTCATTCTTTTATGGCGGGGTAAAATTCTGGTTGATAAGGCCGCAGAAACGCCCCTAGTGCGATTGCGCCTGCCGCAGCCTTTAACGGTGGGGGCGCCTTGGGTTTTTTTGGGCCAAGAGGCGGGGCAGCGTATCTTTGCCTTTGATATTTCCAGTTGGTCGCCAAACGATCAGGACCTTCCGCCAGAGGGTGCTTTTAACGATCCGTCAGAGCAATATCATCCAGAGTTGGCAAAAGGGCTGCGATTTTGCGAATTGCGCTCGTATATGACAGCCTTGTCGCCGCGCGATGCAGAATTATCCGCAACCGCAAAGGCGATGTTCCATTGGCACGCATCGCATAGGTTTTGTGCCCGTTGCGGGGCGGCCAGCGATAGCGCACAATCGGGCTGGCAGCGGGTGTGCCCGCGCTGTTCGGCGAGCCATTTCCCGCGCACGGATCCTGTTGTGATCATGCTGATCACTTCTGGACAAAATGTCCTTTTGGGGCGCTCTCCGCATTGGCCCGAGGGGATGTATTCGCTTTTGGCGGGGTTTGTGGAACCTGGAGAAACCATCGAAGCGGCGGTGCGGCGCGAAGTTTTGGAAGAATCGGGCATCCGAGTGGGGTCGGTAAGCTATTTGGCATCACAGCCTTGGGCCTTCCCAAATTCGCTCATGTTTGGCTGCCATGGCGAGGCGCTCAACACAGATATCACCATAGATCCCGACGAATTGCAGGATGCGCTTTGGATCAGCAAGGCCGAGCTGAATGATATCGTAGCGGGGATCCGCACCGATATTCTGCCCGCCCGGGCTGGATCTATCGCGCATTTTCTTTTACAGCATTGGCTTGCAGATCGTTTAGACTAACTTCATTTTAATCATCATAGGCCGATGCATTTAACGGCGCGACATAGATTGAATCATTCGCTGGAGTTCGTCAGCCAAAGGCTGACAGATTTCCAACGCTTTGAAGCGCTTGCTGAAGCGCAGGGCATTTTGCAGGATCGGCGGGGCGATTTGCAAAAGCCTTTAAGCTGTAACTGGGCTTTAGAGTTTTGGTTTCGCGGTAAAATGCGATATCCTGAACTAAGCGTGCCGCGCTTTGATACGCCGCAAGACTGGAGCTTTGAGCTGCAGGAGGCCGCGCTATTCATTCGGTGCGATATTGCGCTTGAGGCTGGCGATGAAGCGCAATGCTTTTTGCGCATTTCCTGCACGCTGCACCCGTTAAGCCTGCGCATGTTCATGCGCTTACAAGCGATCCAACTGGCGGCCCATAAAACACAAAAGCGTTTTCAAGCCGGAATTGAGCATTATATCGCGCTGGCCTTAGCGCTGCCCTAAAGCAGCAGGCCCATGGCGCGTCTGTAAAAAATATAGGGTTGAAGGCTCAGCGCGCGGTATCTGCGGGATAAGCCCCCAAAATTTTGAGCTCTGAAGTAAAATATGCCAATTCTTCTAGGGCCAATTGCACATTCTCATCCTCGGGATGACCTTGGATATCGGCGTAAAATTGGGTGGCTTGAAAACTGCCCCCCACCATATAGCTTTCCAATTTGGTCATATTAACGCCATTTGTGGCAAACCCACCCATGGCTTTATACAGCGCGGCCGGAATATTGCGCACTTGAAATACAAACGTGGTCATCATCGTGCCAGAGCCGCGGCGTGTGAAATCCGGGGCGCGAGCCATATGCAAAAACCGGGTCGTATTATGGCCATGATCTTCGATATTTTTTGCTAAAATATTCAACCCGTAGATCTCGGCAGCCAAAGCGCTGGCCAAAACGCCGCGTTCGTGGTTTTGACTCTGCGTCAGATCAGCCGCGGCGCCCGCGCTGTCAACCGCGCTGACCGGCGCAATCGCGTGATCGCTTAAAAAACGCCGTGCTTGTGGCAGCAAGACCGGATGCGCGAAAGCCTGCGTGATCGCGGATAAGGGCACACCGGGCAAGGCCATCAAACTGATCCGTACCCGGGTGAGCGTTTCGCCAATGATATGCAGCCCCGAATCGGGCAAGAGGCGGTGGATATCGGCCACCCGTCCATAGGTTGAGTTTTCCACTGGCAGCATAGCCAAATCCGCCTGATGGCTGCGCACCGCTTCGATCACATCTTCAAAGCTTCGGCAGGGTAACGGCGTCATATCGGGGCGCGCCTCTTGGCAGGCTTCATGGGAATACGCTCCCAACTCGCCTTGAAATGCGATTTTTCCGGTCATTTTTCTCTGCTTTTCTTCAACTTGGTCGTTTCGTCGCGGTTTCTACACCTTGCATACCGCGAGTGGAAGCGATTAGAAAGCGCTCAGGCATATTCAGATGGAGTTCACGCAATGCTAGACACGATGACACTTACCAAAGTTGTGGGCAGCCTTTGCGGCGCATTGTTGGTGTTTTTGCTTGGCAATTGGGTTGCCGAGGAAGTCTATCATATGGGGGGCGGGCATGGCGAAGAACACGCGGCTGGCTATTATATTGAAGTAGAAACCGCTGAAGAGGAAGCCGAAGAGGAAGAAGAAGTCGATTTTTCCGAATTGGTGGCGATGGCCGATACGGGCAAAGGCGCGAAGGTCTTTGGCAAATGTAAAGCCTGCCACAAGTTGGAAGATGGCGCCAATGGCACCGGCCCGCATTTGTATCAAGTGGTGGATCGCGACGTTGCTGCGGCAGATGGATATGGCTATTCGGGCGCCTTGATCGAAGTGGCAGATGTGTGGACAATCGAAAATCTGAACGGGTTTTTGGAAAACCCAAAATCATATGCGCCTGGCACCAAAATGGGTTTTGCGGGTCTTAAGAAAATTCAAGACCGGGCGAATGTGATCGCATATTTGGCTGAGGCCGCTCAGTAAGCTATTCGTAGAAAATTCCTTTAGAGTCTCTGAAGCGTTGCGAACGGCCGCTGCGCACGCTTCGCTGAGCTTGTGATCAGCAAGAGGGCTTAGGCTCTTCGCGGCCCATATTGCGCAGAGATACCGTTTTATCAGAACGCTTCCCAATAAAGCCCATGCATCAAAACTTTGTGTTGTTTTGTGGCTTGGATATTTTGTGTCGTAGCCTATGTTTATCATTAGCGTAAAAGGGAGGTGCGGCCTGTGGTACGACATTCAAGCAAAACAGTGGTGAAAACGACATCGTGGAGCGTTCAAAACAGCCGAGTTTGGATTGGCTTATGCTTCGGATGGGCAACTCTGCTTTTGGCCAGCAGCCTCTGGGCAGAGAGCCATAGCACAAAAACCCATGGCTATTCCTTTTTTGGCGAATTGAACTATCCAGCAGATTTCGCGCATCTCGCCTATGTCAACCCAAACGCGCCCAAAGGCGGTGAAATTTCGATTTGGGGGTTTGGTACGTTCGACTCAATGAACCCTTATTCGCGCAAAGGGCGCGCCGCTGCCTTGGCCTCGGCGCCGTTTGAAAGCCTGCTCGAGGGCACCGCAGACGAGGTTGGCGCGAGCTATGGGTTGCTGGCTGAAAGCCTTGAATATCCTGAAGATGTCAGTTGGGTGCGCTTCCACATTCGCCCCGAAGCGCGGTTTTCCGATGGCAGCGCGGTAACCGCGCAGGATGTGAAATTCACCTATGATTTGTTTCTTGAGCAGGGGCTGGTGAGTTTTCGCGCCGTGCTTGGCGAATTTGTTCAAACCGTCGAAGTGCTCGATAGCAAGACGGTGCAATATACATTCTTGCCCGACTCGCCCCTGCGCGATCGGATCCCCACCGTGGGTGGATTGCCGGTCATGTCGCAGGCCTGGTTTAAGCGTACGGGCGCAAGGTTGGATGAAAGCCGCATGGAGCCCGCGATCGGCTCTGGGCCGTATCTGCTCGATCGCTATGAGATTAACCGCAACGTGATTTATACGCGCAACCCCAATTATTGGGGCAAAGATCTTCCAATCAATCGCGGCCGCAGCAATTTTGACCAGATACGGGTTGAGTATTTTGCAGATGGCAATGCAGCTTTCGAAGCCTTCAAAGCGGGCGCTTACACGGTGCGCATCGAAAATTCCTCGAAAACATGGGCAACCGGTTATGATTTTTCGGCTCTGGATGACGGTCATATGGTCAAAAAAACTCTGCCCGACGGGGGCATGGCCACGGGTCAAAGTTTTGCGATGAATTTGCGCAAAGACAAATTTTCTGATCCACAAGTGCGCGCTGCGCTGAGCCTTTTGTTCAATTTCGAATGGTCAAATGAATCGCTGTTTTACGGACAATATGCGCGGATTAATTCCTTTTGGGAAAATTCTGACATGGCCGCCTCGGGGCCTCCCGGTGTAGATGAGTTGGCCTTGCTAACGCCGCTTGTCGACCAACTTCCGGAAGGTATCTTAACCGATGACGCGGTGATGGCACCCAAGTCTGGGCCGCGGGCAACAGATCGTAAAAACCTGCGCAAAGCCTCAGCCTTGCTGGAGGCTGCAGGTTGGATCGTTGGCGAAGATGGCATGCGGCGCAACGCGGCAGGCGAGACGTTGCAGATCGAATTTATCGAACGTAGCCCAGCCTTTGATCGCGTGGTTTTGCCTTTTGTTGAAAACCTGCGCGCCGCCGGCGTAGACGCAATTTATAACCGCATCGATCCTGCGCAATATACCGATCGTACGCGCAATTTTGACTTTGATATCATCACGGATCAATTCTCGATGAATTTAGAGCCCGGCGCAGGCTTAAAGCAGTATTTTGGTTCTGAAACAGCGGATGTCTCCGTGTTTAACTCGGCTGGGATTTCATCGACTGGCATTGATGCGTTGATCGATCATGTCACCGCCGCCAGCAGCAAAGCTGAATTACGCACAGCGGTCAAAGCGCTTGACCGCGCACTTCGGGCCTACCGGTTCTGGATTCCTCAATGGTATAACGCCACGCATCGCGTTGCTTATTGGGATATGTATGAGCATCCTGACATCATCGCGCCATATTCGCTGGGGTACTTGGATTATTGGTGGTATAATGAACAGAAAGCCGCCGCGTTAAAATCGGCCGGTGTATTGAGGTAACGTAACCCATGGGCGCTTATATCGCGCGGCGACTGTTATTGGTGCTTCCGACTTTGTTGGGCATCTTGGTGATCAATTTTGCGCTGACGCAATTTGTGCCCGGTGGGCCAATTGAACAGGTTCTGGCCAATATGGAAGGCCAAGGGGATGTGTTTGAAAGCTTTTCAGGCACCAGCAGCGAAGTGGCAGAAGCCAGTGAAACCAGCGATTATGTTGGCGCGCGTGGGCTGCCCCCAGAATTTATCGCCGAGCTTGAAAAGGAATTCGGCTTTGATAAGCCGCCCCTAGAGCGGTTTTTAACCATGTTGTGGAATTACCTGCGGTTTGATTTTGGCGAAAGTTATTTTCGATCGATCAGCGTGGTGGATTTGGTCTTGGAAAAAATGCCTGTTTCGATTTCGCTGGGGCTGTGGTCAACGCTACTGGCCTATCTGATCTCGATTCCTTTGGGGATCAGGAAGGCGGTTCTGGATGGCTCGCGCTTTGATACTTGGACCAGTTGGGTGATTATTGTCGCCTATGCAATTCCGGGGTTTTTATTCGCAATCTTGCTGCTTGTGCTCTTTGCTGGGGGCTCTTTTTTGCAAATATTTCCGCTGCGTGGGCTCACATCAGATTATTTTGATCAGCTTTCGCTGGGCGAAAAAATCGTAGATTATTTCTGGCACATCACTTTGCCGATTATTGCATCCACCATTTCAGCCTTTGCCACGCTGACCTTGCTCACCAAAAACAGCTTTATGGATGAAATCCAAAAGCAATATGTGATTACAGCAAGGGCCAAAGGGTTAAGCGATCGCCGCGTGCTGTGGGGGCATGTGTTTCGCAACGCGATGCTGATTGTGATCGCGGGCTTTCCGGCGGTATTCATTGGGGTGTTTTTCGGCGGATCTTTAATTATTGAAACCATATTCTCGCTCGACGGGCTTGGGCGCATGGGGTTTGAAGCGGCGGTTGCGCGGGACTACCCGGTCATTTTTGGAACATTATTTGTGTTTGGATTGATGGGGTTGGTCGTGGGGATTTTATCGGATCTGATGTATGTGTTTGTAGATCCGCGGATTGATTTCGAAAGACGCGAAGGATGAGCCGTTTATCGCCGCTCAACCAACGTCGCTGGCGCAACTTCAAAAGCAACCGGCGTGCCTATTGGTCGCTTTGGATCTTTAGCGTGATCTTTGGGCTGTCGCTATTTGCAGAAGTGATCGCCAATGATAAGCCTATTTTGGTGCAATATCGCGGAGAATATTTCACCCCGATTACAAATTTTTATCCCGAAACCGCCTTTGGCGGTGATTTCAAAACCGAAGCGGTCTATAGCGATCCCGTGGTGCAATGCTTAATCCGCAGCGGTGGGCTGGAGATTTGCTTTGACACGCCAGAAGAGGTGATCGCACAAATTTCAAGCGGCGTGTTTGATCCCGAAACCCCAGGTTTTGAAAAGGGTTGGGCCTTATGGCCGCTGATCCCTTATTCTTATGATACGTCTGTCGAGCGCCCGGGCGCGGCGCCTTTGCCTCCGAATGCGCAAAATTGGCTGGGAACGGATGACACCAAACGCGATGTGCTGGCGCGGGTGATCTATGGGTTTCGCTTGTCGATCGTGTTCACGATTATCGTTACCACCCTGTCCAGCCTGCTTGGTATTTTTGCGGGCGCTGTGCAGGGATTTTTTGGTGGTTTGACCGATCTTTTGTTTCAGCGTTTTATCGAAATTTGGAGCGGTGTGCCCTCGTTATTCATCATCATCATCATGTTTGCGATATTGGGGCGAAGCTTCACCTTGCTTGTGGTGTTGACCGTCTTGTTTGGTTGGATGGGGTTGGTGGGTGTGGTGCGCGCTGAATTTTTGCGGGCGCGCAATTTGGAATATGTGCGCGCGGCGCGGGCGCTGGGTGTCAGCAATTGGACGATCATGTTTCGCCATATGTTGCCAAATGCGATGGTGGCCACCCTAACGCTTCTGCCTTTTATCGTTACCGGGACCATCGGTGCCTTGGCCAGTTTAGATTTTTTAGGCTTTGGCCTGCCTTCTTCCAGCCCGTCTTTGGGCGAATTGACGTTGCAAGCCAAGCAAAACCTGCAAGCGCCTTGGCTTGGGTTCACCGCCTTTTTCACTTTTGCCATTATGCTCGCCCTTCTGGTGTTTATTTTCGAAGGGGTGCGCGATGCGTTTGACCCCAGAAAGACGTTTCAATGAGCGCCGTGCTGCAAATCCAAGATCTCAAAGTGGTGTTTTCGCAGGATGGGCGGCAGGTTGACGCGGTACGCGGGATCAGTTTTGAGGTGGCCCGCGGTGAAGTGGTGGCTTTGGTTGGCGAAAGCGGATCTGGCAAATCTGTGACCGCGATGAGCAGCGTGGCGTTGCTGGGGGCGAATGCAAAAGTCACGGGTTCTATCCGTTATAATGGCCAGCAAATGGTTGGGGCAAGCCGGGATTTGCTGCAGCAAGTGCGCGGCAATGAAATCAGCTTTATTTTTCAAGAGCCGATGACCTCCTTGAATCCATTGCACACGATTGAAAAGCAATTGCGCGAGTCAATTGAGCTGCATCAGGATCCGCGTCAAAGCCTGACAGGCGCAGAGATAGAGGCGCGGATTATCGCGTTGCTTGAGCGCGTTGGCCTGCCCGATCCCGCGTCCCGCTTGGGCGCCTATCCGCATCAATTGTCGGGCGGGCAACGCCAGCGCGTGATGATTGCGATGGCCTTGGCGAATGGACCTGAGCTTTTAATCGCGGATGAACCGACCACCGCGCTGGACGTTACTATTCAAGCACAGATTCTCGATTTATTGATGCTGTTGAAGCAACAGGATGGGATGGGGATGCTGTTTATTACCCATGATCTTGGAATTGTGCGTCAGATTGCGGATCGCGTGTGCGTGATGCAGGATGGGAAAATCGTAGAAACCGGGCCCACCAAAGATATATTCAAGGCCCCCCAGCACCCTTATACGCAAAAACTGTTAAATGCGCATTCGGTCGGGGCGCCGCAACCGTTTGACCCATCTGCCTCTGTGATTGCGCAAGCCACGAACGCTAAGATTTGGTTTCCCATCCAGCGTGGCGTGTTGAAGCGCACCGTTGGACATGTGAAGGCGGTGAATGATGTCAGTTTAACGCTGCGGGCGGGTGAAACTATTGGCATCGTGGGGGAAAGTGGATCGGGGAAATCAACTTTGGCGATGGCCATCATGCGGTTGATTTCTTTCGAGGGAAAAATCGCATTTGACGGGCGCGATATTGGCGCGCTTAAAACCCGCGATTTGCGCGCGCTGCGCAAGGATATGCAGATCGTGTTTCAAGATCCTTACGGGTCACTGTCGCCGCGAATGACCTGCGCGCAGATCATTGCAGAAGGGTTGGGGGTGCATGGCACGCCAAGCGGCAGATCGCAAGAGGATCTGGTGGAAGAGATTTTGCAGGAGGTTGGGCTGGACCCTGAGATGCAGCACCGCTACCCGCATGAGTTTTCAGGGGGCCAGCGGCAGCGCATTGCGATTGCCCGCGCGATGGTGATGCGGCCAAAGCTGGTTGTGTTGGATGAACCCACATCGGCGCTGGATATGACGGTGCAAGTGCAAATTGTTGATCTGTTGCGTAATCTACAAAAAGCCCACGGCCTGGCTTATTTATTCATCAGTCACGATTTGCGTGTTGTACGCGCTATGTCGCATACTGTGATCGTGATGAAAGAGGGTGACGTGGTGGAACATGGGCCTGTTTCTGAGGTGTTTGAGGCACCCAAAACGCAATATACCCGCGGTTTGATGGCGGCGGCGTTTGGGCCGTCTGCCGAAATGCCTTTGGACACAGGGTCGGTTTAGCCAGGGCCAATCATCAAGCAATTGATGCTGCGCGCCTGCAGCTTGCGGCAGGCCAGATCTGCGCCCTCGCGCGTTAGGCCCACAAAATTTGCATCATAACCGGATCTTTGGATTATTATCTTGCGCTGTGTGCCCTGCAATGTGGCCATTTCTGAGAGCGCGGTTCGCAGCAGCATTTTTTCAGCGGCGAACCGGCTTGCGAACCGGCCAATATTGATCGCCCAATCCGGCTGGCCGCTCTGGGCTGAAATGCGCGTGACAATTTCGCGGATTTCGGCTGCGTTCTGTGTGCTCTGGCGGGTATCTCCTGGCCGCGGTTTTGGCCCTAAGCCTGCAAGCGTAACATCTGGGTTTTTAACCCCCTGATTTTGCGCTTGTTCTAAGGCTTTTTTCACGTGCTTTTGCAGGTTTTGATTGGCAAGGTTTTCGCTTGTCTCGCCCAGTATGGGCCGCGCTTTGGGGCGCAGGCTGGTTTTCGGAGCCATATGCTGGCGGGTGGTTATGCCCGCTTGCGCATAGGTCGGTTTGGTGGGCTTTGAAACCCGCGCTTGACTTGGCGCTTCGCGAAAGCCCAAATCCATCAGTTTGGCCACTTGCGCGTTGCGTGTTTTGGTGGATTTTCCACCAAAAACGGTTACGATGACCCGTTCTTGATTTCGCTGCGCTGAGGCCACAAGATTAAAACCGGCAGCGCGCGTATAGCCGGTTTTAATACCGTCGGCGCCTTTGTAATTTCTTAAGAATTTGCGGTTTGTATTCCGCACATTTTTATTTGCTGCTTTATGTGTGATCCGTGAAAATAAATGATAATAATCGGGATAGTCGTAAAATAAGTGCCGCCCCAAAATGGTCATATCCCGGGCTGTTGATAAATGCCCTTTCTCGGTCAGGCCATGGGCGTTTTTGAAAGTTGTACGGGTCATGCCCAAAGCTTTTGCGGTTCGGTTCATTCGCCGCGCAAAGGCCGCTTCCGAGCCCTCAATTGCTTCGCCAAGCGCGGTTGCTGCATCATTGGCAGATTTAATCGCCGCGGCGCGTATCAAATGGCGCAGCGCCACGCGCTGGCCTTCGCGAAACCCCAGTTTTGAAGGTGGCTCTGAGGCTGCCGCGCGCGAAATGCGTACCTTCTTATCCAGTGAGATTTCGCCGGCCTCAACGGCTTCAAAAACCACATAAAGCGTCATCATCTTGGTAAGAGAGGCGGGGTGTAAGCGCGTGTTGGCGTTTTCTGAATGTAGGGTTTTGCCGGTGCGGGCATCGATCACCATGGCTGCGTAAGGGGCGGCGCTGGCGCTGAGCGGTACGATGACCATCATCCAAATCGCTGCTGCAATACATAGCCCGATGCGAGCCGGCTTTTTATGCCGTCTTACCATTTTGATCGTCCTTATCTGCCTCATGCCGCCAATTTTTTGGCTGACTTTTTATTTTTTTTAATTTGTAACACATCAGACTCTACGAATAAAGCTTTCAATTCTATGGTTAAAATAGAAATTTAAGAGAATGGCTGCGCAGGGTCTGGCGCCGCGTGGCCATCCCTTTGGGCTGCCCTGTTGTGGTAAAATCACAATGCTTCAAAAACGCAGCGTTGGCGGTTAGGGTTGTTGGCGCCGTTTTTGTTCTAAAGAATTGGGTTTTGGGCGAAAGATCTGGCTGGGTAGGTTTTACAACAATGCGCGTGACGTTCGAGAAACGGTCTATTTGTAATTATCCGTATGATAATTTTGACAAGGGAGTGCATAAATTTTTGCAAAAGGCTCATTTATTTATCAAGTTTGAAGCAGAGCGCATATATGGGAGGGGTCGGTTTCTTCTTTTATAGAAGCCTCAACCCTTTTCTCTTAAGCAAGACACGTTATATTAAGGCGAACGCAGCGCAGCTTTAGTCCGAGGATGATATGATAGGGTTTGATCTTGATGTGATCGCTTCATCTGAGAATGACACAGATCAGAATGTTTTGGTTGATACGCGCAGCAAGACCAAACGGCCACCGCTGTATAAAGTTTTGCTGTTAAATGATGATTATACACCGATGGAATTCGTGGTGTTGGTACTTGAGCGCTTCTTTGGCATGAACCACGCGCAAGCATTTGATATTATGTTGACAGTTCATAAAAAAGGCTTGGCGGTTGTAGGGGTGTTCAGCCATGAGGTGGCCGAAACCAAAGTTACCCAGGTGATGGATTCGGCGCGCCAAAACCAACACCCCTTGCAATGCACGATGGAAAAAGAGTAGGCGGCGCCTGAACATTCAAACACAGGGCGCTCTTTTCCTATGTTCCATTCCCGTTTAGATCATGCGCTGGTGGAGACTGGCCTGCGCTTACCCAAGCGCGGCCGTTGCCTGGCTTTGCACCCGGAACAGGCGCTGGATTTGGCCCCTTTAAAGCGGTTGGATCTGCAATTCCTGCACCGATTTAAGCCGCAAATCACCGCCCTTGAAACCGCAGGCTATACATGGCGCGAGCGGCCTGAAGCGCCAGTTGATCTGGCCGTGGTGTATGTACCGCGCTCAAAGCGTTTGGCGCGGCATTTGGTGTTTGCAGCCAGCCGCGCCGCTCCAGATGGCGTGGTTCTGGTTGACGGGGCCAAGAGCCAAGGCATCGAAAGCCTGATCAAAGCGCTGAAAGGGCACGAAACCCTTTTGGGTTCAGTTTCCAAAGCCCATGGTAAACTTGTATGGTTTCGCCCAGAAACCGGCCTGCCCCAATGGCAAGCGGATGCGTTTGAGCCCATCGAAGAGGGGTTTGTCACTCGCCCGGGCGTATTTTCTGCCGATGCTATTGATCAGGCCTCGCGGTTTTTGGCCGAGACATTGCCCAGTGATATTTCAGGAAATGTGGCAGATTTTGGCGCAGGCTGGGGGTATCTAAGCCGGCATTTATTGCAATCGCCGGCGCTTAAAAAGCTGTATTGCGTTGAGGCAGATCGTGCCGCTTTGGATTGTCTGGCCAAAAACTGCCCCGATCCGCGGGTACAAGCAGAATGGCAGGATGTGGCGCAGTGGCGGGCACCACAAAAGCTGGACGCCGTGATTATGAATCCGCCTTTTCATATTGGCCGCGCCGCAGAGCCAAGATTGGGCCAAGATTTTATTCGCGCTGCCGCGGACAATTTAACGCCTAGGGGGCGTTTGTTTTTGGTGGCCAACCGGTCATTGCCTTACGAAACCACCTTATCGACCTGTTTCAAGCAGTGGCAGACGCTGGCGCAGGCAAATGGGTTCAAAATCCTCACCGCAGAACGGCCTCTCGCTCGCAAGGCATAAATCCGGTAGGATGCGCAGCGAATCGGAGGCGCTCATGTCTTTTTCAATTGATGGGAAAACGGCCATTGTGACGGGGGCCGCGCATGGAATTGGCCTCGCTATTGCGCGGCATTTTTCGGCGCTTGGGGCAAATGTGATGTGCGCTGATATGGATGAAGCGGGCTTGTCCAAAGAAGTTGCGGCCGTGCCAGATGGGGCTCAGGTTGAATATTTCGCGGGAGATTTGCGCGAAAAATTGACCATCGCAAATTTGCTGTCTGCGACGTTAGACAGTTTTGACCAAGTGGATATTTTGGTCAATGCATCGCGTCAGGTGATGCCATCTGATGTTCTGAATCAAGATGATAAGTCCGTTGAGACAATGCTGGAACAAAATGTTATGACGAGCCTGCGCCTATCACAATTGGTGGCCAAGCGCATGATTAAACAAAGCGCGGGTCAAGAGCTGGGGCAGGCGGGATCGATTGTGAACTTATCTTCCGTCGCGGCGCGCCGCGCGCATCCTGATTTGCTGGCGTATTCCATGTCAACTGCGGCGCTAGATCAGATGACGCGCTCAATGGCGGTTGGCTTGGCGCCGCACCGGATCCGCGTGAATGCGGTTGCCTTCGGCTCGGTGATGTCCTCAAGCCTGCAAATGGCTTTAAAAGAGCAACCATCCTTCCGCAAAGATATTGAAAATCACACACCGATGGGGCGGATTGCGCCCGCGTCAGATGTGGCGGAAACCGTGCAATATTTAGCCTCGGAAAGTTCTGGCTTTGTGACGGGCCAAATTCTTACCGTGGATGGTGGAAGAACCTTGATTGATCCCGTTGAAGCGCCCGCGCATTAAGCCCCGCAGCTGATTAAAATGCTTTGTGTTTCGCTTGACGGTGCCTGCCTCACAGGCAATGGTGTGCACCAATTCATCAAGAGCAGCGGATATAAAATCATGGGCGATATTACAGAGATTGAAAAACAACAGGCGAGCGCTTGGTTTCGCAGCTTGCGTGATCAAATCGTCTCGGCCTTTGAAACGCTTGAATCCGCGCATGCTACAGGGCCTTTTGCGGATGCGCCGATTGGCCAATTTGACGTGAAAGAAACCAAACGCAGCTCGGACGATGGCTCGGATGCAGGCGGCGGTTTGATGAGCGTAATGCGCAATGGCCGCGTTTTTGAAAAAGTGGGGGTCAATGTATCAACCGTCTATGGGCAACTGGGGGCGGAAGCGCAAAAAGCCATGGCGGCGCGCATGGGCATTCCTGGCATGCAAGAGGATCCGCGGTTTTGGGCGGCAGGGATTTCGCTGGTGGCGCATTTGCAAAACCCGCATTGTCCAGCGGTGCATATGAACACACGGATGTTCTGGACCCCGCATGCCTGGTGGTTTGGCGGCGGATCTGATTTGAACCCTTGCATCGAATATTCTGAAGATACCGCGCATTTTCATGCCACACAAAAAGCGCATCTGGATCCCCACGACCCCGCGCTTTATCCGAAATTGAAGCTATGGGCGGATGAGTATTTTTATATCCCGCATCGCAAACGGGCGCGCGGCGTGGGGGGGATTTTTATGGATGATCGCAATAGCGGCGATTGGGCTGCAGATTTCGCCTTGACCCAAGATATCGGTCGGGCCTTTTTGCCCGCCTATATTCCGCTGGTTGAAAAACATCTTCAGGACGCGTTCGATGCGCAGGATAAAGAGGTTCAACTGCGCCATCGCGGGCTTTATGCAGAATATAATTTGGTGTATGATCGCGGCACCAAATTTGGCCTGACAACCGGCCATGATGCGGATGCGGTTTTGATGAGCCTGCCCCCCGTGGCCAAATGGTATTAGGCCTTATGGAGCTGCACGATAAACGCGCCTGGCATGGGCTTGCTTCCTTTTATAACTGTTCGAGGCGGTGACGATGGATCAACTGATTTCTGATTTAGGCCAGATCGTTGGGCCGCGCCATGTTTTGACGGGCACAGATATGGCGCGCTATAGCAGCGATTGGCTTCATCAATATCAGTGGCAACCCCGGGCGATCATTCGCCCAGCAACCACAGAGCAGGTGTCAGAGGTGGTGAAATTGGCCAATCGGCTGAAGAGTCCACTTGTACCGATGGGGGGGAATACGGGCCTTGCCGGGGGCACCTGCGGCGAGGCGGCGCTTGTTCTATCGCTCGAGCGGATGGCCGCTATTCGTGAAATTCGGCCCAAATCAAAAGTGGCAATCGTTGAGGCGGGTGTGATTTTATCGAATCTTCACGCCGCAGCAGATGCCGAAGACCTTTTATTTCCGCTGACTTTCGGCGCGCGCGGGTCAGCAACGCTTGGTGGCGTTCTCAGCACCAACGCGGGTGGATCAAACGTTTTGCGCTATGGCAACACGCGCGATCTGTGCCTTGGCCTAGAGGTTGTGCTGCCCAATGGTGAAATTATGAACCTGATGTCAGAGCTGCATAAAGACAATTCTGGCTATAATTTGAAGCATTTGATGATCGGTGCTGAAGGTACGCTTGGGATTATCACCGCGGCCGTGATGAAATTGCAGGCAAAACCCAAAGTATACGCAACGGCAATGATCGCCACTACATCGCTTGCATCCGCGCTGACGCTGTTGAACGATCTTCAACACGCGACGGGCGGCGCGGTTGAGGCGTTTGAATATATGCCCGGGTTTTACATGGAGCAGCACCAAAAGCTGTTTCCAAATGCCCGCCAGCCTTTTGCACAGGTTCATGACACCAATATTTTGGTTGAGCTTGCCAGCACCAGCGCGGATTTGGCGGCGCAGGATGTGACGGGCCAGCCCAAATTGATGCAACATTTCGAAACGCTGCTGGCAGCGCATCTTGAAGCGGGCGCGATTCTTGATGCAGTGGTGGCGCAGAATCAAGCCCAGCGCGTTGCATTTTGGGAGCGCCGCGAGCAGGCGGCAGAAGTAACGGCCAGCCATCCAAGATTGGTCAATAATGATATAGCGCTTCCGCTTGAGTCTGTTGCGGCGTTTTTAGATCAGATGAAAACACGTCTGGCAGAGATAGATCCGCAGGCCGCAGCTTTGGTGGTATCGCATTTGGGCGATGGCAATGTGCATTATGCGGTTTGGCCCGCAAGCCACGACAAAGCCGTGCAGGATGATATTATGGAAGCGGTTGAAGATGTAACGCTTAGCATGGGGGGCAGCTTTTCCGCCGAACATGGCATAGGCTTAACAAAATTACCGTCGATGCGGCGCCGTAAAAATAAAGCGGCTTTGCAGGTGATGCGGGCGATCAAACACAGCCTTGATCCAAATAATATCATGAATCCAGGTAAAGTGGTGCCCGCGGCCGATTAAATCCGATTACGCGTGGCGCCAGTCAAAAAAACCGGGGCCGGCCCGCTCTAGCAACCTATTGGCCATTTCTGTCCCAAGCAAAGCACCATCTTCGATGGGCGCACTCATTGCCTCATCCAAGGTTTCTGATCCGTCTGGACGCAACACTTCGCCACGCAGATGCACTTGTCCATCCTTCAGCTCGGCCAGACCCGCGATCGGAGTTTCGCAAGATCCGTCCAAACCTGCCAGAAATGCCCGCTCGGCGGCCAAACGTTGCCCTGTTGGCCCGTGATGAATGGCCTCTAACATCTCAGCGGCCCGCATATCATTCGCGCGCCGTTCTATACCGATGGCCCCCTGTGCAACCGCCGGAAGCATATCCGCGACGTCAAGCGCCGATTTTGCCAGATGTGATAGGTTCAAGCGGTTTAAACCTGCCATTGCCAAAAACGTACAGCTTGCCACGCCGGCTTCAAGTTTTTTCAAACGGGTTTGCACATTGCCGCGAAATTCCACCACTTCAAGATCAGGCCGCCGATGGGTGAGTTGGGCTTTGCGGCGCAACGAGGAGCTGCCGACCAAAGCGCCTGCGGGCAGGCTGGCCAGATCGTCATGATGCAGCGATACAAAGGCATCGCGTACGTCTTCCCGCGGCAAATAGGTTTCTAAAACCAACCCATCGGGCTGCAAAACCGGCATATCCTTCATCGAATGCACTGCTATGTCAATTTTTCCTGACAGCATGTCATCTTCGATTTCACGCGTGAACAAGCCCTTGCCGCCGATTTCTTTGAGCGGTCGGTCGAGCACTTTATCACCCGTGGTTTTGATCACAACGATCTCAAACGCCTCTTCTGCAATGTCAAACGCCTGAGAGAGGCGTGTTCTGGTTTCGTAGGCTTGGGCAAGCGCCAGAGGGGAGCCTCTTGTGCCTATGCGCAGCGGTGAAGCGGGGGTTGGGTATTGCTGAGTCATAATTATCGTTTTAATAGTGTAAACTACACATGACAAGAACCGATGCTTGACATTAATGTCGGAAGTGGTGAGCTAGGCACGAAAGAAGGGTAATTTATGGCTGAGAATAAAAAAATACTGCGTGCATTGGCCGGTGAAGTGTTGGAGACGCCACCGATTTGGATGATGCGGCAAGCGGGCCGGTATCTTCCTGAGTATCGGGCCACGCGCGCTGAGGCGGGCGATTTCCTCTCACTTTGCTATAACAGTGAGTTGGCGGCCGAGGTGACGTTGCAACCTATTCGCCGTTATGGGTTTGATGCGGCGATTCTCTTTGCCGATATTTTACTGCTGCCACAAGCTTTGGGGGCTGATCTGTGGTTTGTCACCGGGGAAGGACCACGCCTGTCCACCTTAACCAAAAGTGCGGAATTTGATGCGCTGAAGCCGGTTTCGGCAATCCATAAAACCTTGGATCCGGTTTATGAGACGGTGAGAATTTTGTCAAAAGAGCTTCCCGCTGAAACAACGCTGATTGGATTTGCTGGGGCCCCGTGGACCGTGGCAACCTATATGATTGCGGGGCGGGGCACCCCAGATCAGGCGCCTGCACACGCGCTGAAGCGCCAAGACCGAGAACTGTTTGAACGTTTAATTGACCTGCTAACCGATGCGACGATCGAGTATTTAAGCGCCCAAATCGACGCAGGGGCTGAAGTTGTGAAGCTTTTTGACAGTTGGGCGGGATCCTTGCGCGGAGATGATTTTAAACATTATGCGTTGGCGCCGGCGCGCCGCATAACGCAAGCGCTCAAGCAACGTTATCCGCAGGTGCCGGTGATCGCCTTTCCGCGTGAGGCTGGAGATAATTATATCGGTTTTGCAAAAGCAACCGGCGCGGATTGCGTGGCGATTGACAATTCGGTTACGCCGGAATGGGTTGCGAGCCATGTGCAAGTTGATGGCTGTGTGCAGGGCAATTTGAAATCCTCGCATATGGTGACGGGGGGGCAAGAGCTTGTTGATGACACAAGGCGCATCGTAAAAGCGCTGGGCAAGGGGCCTCATATTTTCAATTTAGGGCATGGGATCACACCGGATGCAGATCCAGAAAATGTGAAGTTGATGATCGAGACCGTGCGCGAAGGAGCATCTGGCTAAATCTTTTCCTCGGGGGCAAAACGGTTCAGGTTCGGGCGGCTATTTTGCGCAGCGGTGTTTGCAATCTCTGCGTTCTGGATTAGGTCTGAGCCCAAAGCCGGCATCGGGGCCGTAGCTTGGTGACATGAAAAGAGATGAATGTCGGATATTTTGCAAATCAGCGGCCTGTCGAAATTTTATGCGAACGGGTTTCACGCGCTCAAAAATATAAATTTGAACGTGCACGAGGCAGAGATTTTGGCGCTTCTTGGGCCGAATGGTGCGGGTAAAACCACGTTAATCTCAACAATTTGTGGAATTTCGCGCTTCAGCGCGGGTTCGGTAAAAATGGCCGGTTATGATATCGTGCAGCAATATCGCGCGGCGCGCAGTTTGATCGGTTTGGTGCCGCAAGAACTGGCCTTAGAGCCTTTTGAAACGGTTGAAAATACGCTGCGCTTCTCGCGCGGTTTATTCGGCAAAGAACCAGATGAGGGGTATCTATCCTCTTTGCTGGAGGCGCTGTCATTATCTGATAAAAAAACGTCCCAAATTCGAACCTTATCGGGGGGAATGAAACGCCGGTTGAGCATTGCCAAGGCCTTGAGCCACCAACCGCGCTTGTTGTTTCTAGACGAACCCACAGCCGGTGTGGATGTTGAATTGCGCAAAGATATGTGGGCGCTGGTTGAGCGGCTGCGCGCCAGCGGCGTAACGATCATTCTTACCACGCATTATATCGAAGAGGCCGAAGCCATCGCAGATAGGATAGGGATTATCGATCAAGGTGCGTTGCAACTGGTCGAGGCAAAAGACTCGTTGATGCAGCGGCTGGGTAAAAAACAGTTGCAGATCGATTTGTTGAGCCCGTTACCAATACTGCCGCCGCCGCTTTTGGCCTTGGGTGTGACCTTGGCTGCGGATGGTCTGTCGTTGATTTATCAATATGATTTGACAGGGGCTGGACCGGAGATCGAAAAGCTGTTTTCGGAAATTTTGGCCTTGGGGCTCAAAGTCAAAGATCTTCAAACGGGCGAATCATCTTTGGAAGAAATCTTCCTACAGCTGGTCAGCGAGGCGGCATGAATTTTCACTCGGTAAAAGCCATTTATAAATTTGAAATGCAGCGGTTTTTTCGTACAATTCTGCAGAGCTTTGTCTCGCCGGTTTTATCCGCTTCGCTCTACTTTATCGTGTTTGGCGCCGCCATGGGCAGCCGGATTTCGCAGGTTGAGGGTATTGCCTATGGCAGCTTTATTGTGCCGGGTTTGATCATGTTAACGGTGATTACACAGGCCATTTCAAATGGTGCTTTTGGAATATATTTTCCAAAATTCATTGGCAGTATCTATGAGGTGCTTTCAGCGCCGATCAGCGCTGCGGAAATCGTGGTGGGATATGTTGGCGCTGCGGCCACCAAGGCGATCTTTACCGGTCTGGTTATTCTGTTGACCTCATTATTATTTGTTGACCTGACGATCATACATCCTTTGGCCATGCTGTTTTTCCTTGTCATGACCAGTATCGCCTTTGCCTTATTGGGCTTTATCGTGGGCATCTGGGCTGGTAATTTTGAACAATTGCAAATGGTCCCGATGCTGATCATCACCCCTTTGGTATTTTTGGGCGGAACGTTTTATTCGATTTCCATGCTACCCCCGTTTTGGCAGACGATCTCGTTGTTTAATCCCGTGGTCTATTTGGTTTCTGCGTTTAGGTGGTGCTTTTTTGGAACCGCGGACGTGCCTATCATGGTCAGCTTGCTAGCAGTTTTTGGCTTCATTTTATTGTGTTTTGCCGCGATTATGTGGATTTTTAGAACGGGTTGGCGGTTGCGCAGCTAAAAAGCAGGGTTTGCAGGGATTTTGCAACCTTCCTGCGCGGCGCGTCTTGTGCCCGTGCGGCAAGGGCTCTACATACAGGGTATGAAGTTTAAACTGCCTTTTATGAAAGCCAAAAAATCCGTGGCTGTGGTGCATCTCTCTGGGGTGATTTCGGGTGGATCACGCGGCCAGTTGAATGATAAGGCGCTGGCGCCTGTTTTGGAAAAAGCCTTCAGCAAAGGCAAACCGGATGCGGTGGCGCTGGTGATCAACTCGCCCGGCGGTTCGCCGGTGCAATCGTCTTTAATCGGTGCGCGGATCCGCCGGTTGGCGGCTGAAAATAGCCTTCCAGTGTTTGCTTTTGTGGAAGATGTAGCCGCCTCAGGTGGCTATTGGTTGGCCGTCACCGCCGATGAAATCTACGTAGATGACAGTTCAATTTTGGGCTCAATCGGCGTTATTTCGGCTGGCTTTGGAGCGCATGATCTCTTGCAGCGCTATGGGATTGAACGGCGCGTTTATACCGCAGGTGCTTCAAAATCGACATTGGATCCTTTTAAGCCGGAAAAACCCGAAGATGTTGATCGGTTGAAAAAACTACTTGAGCAGATACACAGCGTTTTCATCGCACATGTCACCAAGCAGCGTGGCGCTAAATTGAGCGATGACGAAGATTTGTTTACGGGTGAAATTTGGGTGGGCGAAGAAGCTGTATCCGTCGGCCTAGCGGATGGGCTTGGCCATCTGGTGCCGGTGATGAAACAGCGTTTTGGCGAAAACGTGAAATTTCGAACATACGGGCAGAAAAAAGGCGTCTTGCAAAGGTTTTCATCTTCACTTGTCCAATCTGCGGATCTGTATTTTGAAGAAAGGGCGGCGTTCGGCCGCTTTGGTTTGTGATATGATCGTAAAAATTGTTTTCCTATTCTTGATTGGGATCGCTGTTTTGGCGATGTTTGGACGGATCAAACTGCCCGGACAAACCAAATTGGAAGCGATGAGATGCAATGCGTGCGGCCGCTTCCGATTGGGCACATCCGGCTGCTCTTGCGGTTCCAAATAGGCAGGCCTGATGACTTGGCTGCTCTCTGCATTGGCGCTGATCATTTTGGTGATGTCCGGAGATTTTCTGGTTAAAGGTGCCGTTGCGCTCAGCGATCGGCTTGGGATTCCGGCATTTATTGTGGGATTAACCATTGTGGCTTTTGGGACATCAGCGCCCGAGCTGCTGATTTCTATTCAAGCGGTGCTGTCCGGGGTGCCCGGAATGGCCATTGGGAATGTGGTGGGATCAAATACTGCAAATATTCTGATGGTTTTGGGGTTGCCTGCAGTGTTGTTTGGGCTTGATGCGGCAGAAACCGATCTAAGAAAAAACTATGCGTTGATGATCGGTGGCAGCCTACTGTTTATTTATTTGGCGTCGCTTGGAGTGTTTTCCTATGGCAGCGGGATGATTTTGCTGGCGGCGCTGGCAGTCGTGCTGGGGTTGGCTTTGCGCGATACGCTGCAGGAGCCAAAGCGCGCAGATGCGGCGGATATCAGCCTTGAGGGCGGCGCCGTGCAAGATGCAGCGCTGCCGGTTTGGAAAATAACCGGGTTGATTTGCATTGGTTTGGTGGGATTGCCATATGGCGCAAATCTTTTGGTGAATAATGCCACTGAAATTGCCCGCAGCTATCAAATCAGCGAAACCACTATCGGGTTGACCTTGGTTGCTTTGGGAACCTCGCTGCCAGAATTGGCAACCACTTTGGCCAGTGCAATACGCAGGCAAGCGGATGTGGCGCTAGGCAATGTGATCGGGTCCAACGTTTTCAACCTGTTGGCAATTATGGGTGTCACCGCCTTTGTGGGCCCAATTCCTGTTTCTCCGCAGCTTTTATCGGCGGATCTTTGGGTGATGCTGGCTGCCTCTTTGATCCTTGCCCCCTTTGTGGTTTACCGATTGCGAATCAACCGCTTAATGGGCGCACTCTTGACTGCCGCATATCTGGTCTATGTTTGGTTGGTGGTTATGTAACGCAAAGGGATTTGAATGATGCGGGCTTTGGTAACGGGTGCAGGAAAACGGCTTGGGCGCGCAATGGCGCTCTATCTTGCAGATCGTGGCTATGACGTGGCTGTGCATTTTGCCAGCTCTGAAACAGCCGCAAAAAGCCTTGTGCAAGAGATTATCGCCAAAGGCCGGAAATCCATCGCGTTACAGGCCGATTTGTTACAAGAAGATCAAGTTGAGACTCTGGTTGATCGGGCGGTACACGGCCTTGGGGGCAATTTAACCTGCCTGATCAATAATGCCTCTATTTTTGAATATGATACGCTGGAAAGCGCCACGCGGCGCAGTTGGGATCGCCATATTGAAAGCAATTTGCGGGCACCATTCGTGTTAATGCAATGTTTTGCGCGGCAGGCCCCCCGCGCCCGTCAGGATGACCAAGGCGAGCCTTTGGCGCAAGCTTTGGTGATCAATATGTTGGACCAACGCGTGCGTAAATTGACGCCTGAATTTTCCAGCTATTCCATCGCTAAAATGGGTCTTTGGGCGTTAACGCAAACGGCCGCGCAGGGCTTGGCCCCTGATATCCGGGTGAATGCGATTGGGCCCGGGCCGACTTTGCAGGGCGCGCGCCAATCAGCGGATCATTTTCAAGACCAGCGGAAACATACGGTTCTGGGACGCGGCGCAAATGCGTCTGATATTACTGCGGCTTTGGGGTATTTTTTGGATGCTTCGGCGGTTACGGGGCAGTTGATTTGCGCAGATGGTGGCCAACATTTGGCTTGGAAAACGCCAGATGTGCTTGGGGTTGAGTAAGCCACGGCGCCCAAGTTGTACACGGGGTTACATAATTGTGACAGCGTTTTAACAAAAATGGTTTGTTTTCAGTCATTTGCGTATAATTTAATTAAAATATCAAATGATAACAGTATCTTACAAAAACGCCTATTTTTTAGGCAAATAGGGGAAGTTACCAAAAAGCAAAGGAAAATTTCCAATAATTCAGAGTTACCCCCAATGTTATCCACAGGATCAGTGGACAGCTTTTTCCTTGAAACCGACGCCAGATCATTGCAGGACAAACAGAATCATGGCCAGATCGGTAGCCAGACCAGACGAAGGCGATAAAAATGGCATATACAGGCTACGCGCTGATACAAAAGTATACAAAATCGCTTGAAACCTCGCCAGGCGTCTATCGGATGCTCGATGATCAATCGCGCGTGCTTTACGTGGGCAAAGCCCGCAACCTCAGGGCACGCGTTTCCAGTTATGCGCGCCCAACCGGACATTCGGCGCGCATTGCCCGTATGATCTCTGAAACAACGCAGATGATGTTTTTAACCACGCAGACCGAGACCGAAGCGTTGCTGCTGGAGCAAAATTTAATCAAGCAGTTAAAACCGCGCTATAATGTGTTGCTGCGCGATGATAAATCTTTTCCCAACATTCTCGTGACCACAGAGCATAATTTTCCCCAAATTAAAAAGCACCGTGGCGCAAAAAGCGAAAAGGGGGCGTATTATGGCCCCTTTGCTGGGGCGGGGGCTGTCAATCGTACACTTGCCCAGCTGCAACGGGTGTTCTTGTTGAGAAATTGTTCAGATGCGATGTTTGAAAGCCGCACTCGCCCCTGTCTGCAATATCAAATCAAACGCTGCAGCGGCCCATGCGTGGATCGCGTGTCCAAGCAAGAATATGGTGCCGCCGTGCAGGATGCCCAAAAATTCTTATCGGGCAAATCAACGCAAATTCAGGAAACGCTCGCCACCAGCATGGCGCAGGCCTCCGAAGCAATGGAATTTGAACGCGCGGCCGCGCTGCGCGACCGTATTCGCGCCTTAACGCAGGTTCAGACCACGCAGGGCATCAACCCGCGCAGCGTCAGCGAAGCCGATATAATCGCCTTGCATCTTGAGGGGGGGCAGGCCTGCGTGCAGGTGTTTTTCATTCGCGCCAATCAAAATTGGGGAAACCGTGATTTTTACCCCCGCATCAGCGCCGATATGGGCCATGATGAAGTTCTTGAGGCGTTTTTGGGCCAATTTTATGACAGTAAAGAGCCGCCGCGGCAGATTCTGCTTTCGCATGGGTTTGACGATATGGATCTGATGACCGAACTGCTCAGCGATAAACGCGGCCGGCGGGTGGAAATTTTGGTACCCCAGCGTGGTGAAAAGCAAGAGCTGATTTCTGGCGCGTTGCGCAATGCAAAAGAAAGTTTGGCGCGCAAACTCGCCGAGACAGCGACACAAACCAAATTGTTGCGTGGTGTTGCAGAACTATTTGAGCTTGAGTCGCCCCCCAAACGGATCGAAGTGTATGACAACTCGCATATTCAAGGCAGTTTTGCGGTTGGGGCGATGATTGTTGCAGGCCCGGATGGGTTTTCCAAAAACAATTATCGCAAATTCAATATACGCGGCGATGATCTGACGCCGGGGGATGATTTTGGGATGATGAAAGAAGTGCTGACGCGGCGGTTTAAGCGCTTGGTCAAAGAAGACCCGGCGCGGCAAAGCGGGGATTGGCCTGATTTACTGGTGATTGATGGTGGCGCGGGGCAAGTCTCGGCCGTGGCGCAGATCATGGCCGAGTTTGGCGTGCAAGATATTCCGATGGTCGGCGTTGCAAAAGGCGTTGATCGCAATTTGGGTAAGGAAGAGTTTTACCGCATTGGCAAGCCGGTCTTTGGTTTGCCGCGCAATGATCCGGTTTTATACTTCATTCAACGCATGCGCGATGAGGCTCATCGCTTTGCCATTGGCAGCCATCGCGCCAAACGCAGCAAAGCCATTGGGGCCTCGCCTTTGGATGAAATTGCCGGTGTCGGTGGCGCACGCAAGCGGGCGCTTTTGGCGCATTTTGGATCGGCAAAAGCCGTGGGGCGTGCCAATTTGGCCGATCTGAAAGCGGTTGAGGGCGTATCGGCCTCTTTAGCGCAAAAAATCTATGATTTTTTCCATGAAAAAGGCTGACTAACGATTGCACTCTTGCCATGTTGGCAAACGGTCATTGGGGGCTTTTTCAGCATGATATATGGCCCGCGCGATGGCGCGCGCAACGCAAAGACTGGCGCCGTGACACAGCTCGGCCATGTCGGTTGGACTCAATTGCCTCTGCGCTGATCCCGTTGCCGCTGTAAAGATTAAATCGCCATCTTGGGGCATATGCGAAGGAATGAGCGCGCGCGCCACACCATCATGGGCGCTGATGGCAAGGCGTTTGGCCGCTGCTTTGCTGAGGCTAGCATCCGTGGCGACTATTCCGATTGTGGTGTTTTCCCCCTCAACCAAGGGTCCAAGATTCTTCAACCTGAAAGCGTGTGGCTGAGGCGAAGCTTGTGGCCCGCCCAATCCGCCAAATTCACCATTTGCTTCGAAAGGTCCAGCCCAGAAATGCCGTAAATCTTCGCCTGTTGCATTGCCGACGGCGTTGACCGCCATGATTGCGCCCACACGAATTCCATTTGACAGAATGAACGAGGCCGAGCCAAGGCCGCCTTTTAGGCGCCCTGTGGTGGCACCGCATCCCGCGCCTACGCTGCCCAGTTGGAATTCTGCGCTCAAATCGTCAAAAGCCTGACGCCCTAACGCGGGATAGGGCGATAGCGCCCATTCTTTTTCGCCGCCATTGTTGAGATCAAACAGAATCGCTGCTGGCACAATTGGAACCTGCGTGCCAGCAACCGCAAACCCCGCCTGCTGGGCGCGCAAACGCTCGACCACACCGCTGGCCGCATCCAGACCATAGGCAGAGCCACCCGACAGCACCAAAGCATCAATCTGTTGCAAAGATTTATCCGGTTCCAGCAGATCCGTCTCGCGCGTGCCCGGCGCACCGCCCATCACCGCATAAGCGGCGGTAAAGCGCTGCGCGGCGCGCAGCACCGTGACGCCGGATTTCAGCCGCTGGTCTTCGGCATTGCCCACCATTATGCCCGCGATATCTGTGATCAGGTTTTTGGGTCCCGGTGTCATGGTTAAATACAGCGCCCGCCATCTACCTGCATGCAGACCCCGGTTACCATGCTGGCTTCCTCCGAGCATAAATAACAGGCGGCATTGCCCATATCCTCTGCGGTGGAAAACCGCCCAAGTGGAATGGTAGACAGGAACTTTGCGCGCATCTCGGGCGTGTCTTCGCCCATGAATGAGGTAAGAAGCGGGGTTTCCCCGGCCACCGGGTTCAGCGCATTCACCCGCACCCCAAAGGGTGCTAGCTCAACCGCCATCGTGCGGGTGGCGGTGTTTACCCAGCCTTTTGAGCTGTTATACCAATTCAAATTTGGCCGCGGAGAGACACCGGCGGTTGAGGCAATGTTCAAAATCACGCCGCTGCGGCGGGTTTTCAGTGCTGGAACGAACGCGCGCGAAATCAGATAGATAGATTTGCAATTCACGGCAAAAACGCGATCAAAATCTTTTTCGCTGACGTCTTCTAACGGGCTGGGTAAATGCGTAACGCCCGCATTGTTCACGATGATATCGACCGCGCCAAGCGCTGTCTGCGCCGCGTCATGCATCTGCGCAATTGACGCAGAACTTGCCACATCTGCGCGCATTGGAATCGCCAATTTTCCCAAGCGCGAGGCCTGATCGGCCACGGCTTCACCATTGATATCGGCCATTAGGACCTTGGCGCCCTCGGCCAAGAACTTTTCGGCAATGCCTAAGCCAAAGCCCGAGGCTGCGCCTGTTACGATGGCTGTTTTTCCTGCAAGTCGCATATTGGCCGCTCCCTTTCTTTTCGGTTATCCGTGATAGCTTGCCACAGTTTTTAAAGATGAAAACCCATAAAGCGCTTCAAAGCCTTTTTCGCGCCCATGGCCGGATAGGCCGCGGCCTCCAAAGGGCAATTCGACACCACCGCCAGCTCCGTAATTATTGATGAAGACCTGCCCCGATTTAAGCGTTTTGGCCAAGCGCATTTGGCGCGCCCCGTTTTGTGTCCAAAGGCTGGCGACCAATCCATAGTCAGTGCCATTGGCGATCTCTAACGCTTCCTCGTCACTGTCAAAGGGAATGATAACCTGCACCGGTCCGAAAATCTCTTGTTGCGCTAGCCTATGGCTGGGGGCGACATCGCAAAACAGATGTGGTTTGACATAGGCCCCCGCGGCGGGGGCTGTGTCTGAAATTTGACCTGTCGCTGCCAAAGTTAGGTCATGGCCTTGACTTAGGAAGTTTTCGACAATCGCTTTTTGCCGCTGCGAAATCAGCGGCCCCAAATCGCCATCTTCTATCGCCGGCTTTGCAACCAGCGTCTGATAGCGGGCGGCCATTGCCTCAACAATTGTATCATAAAGGCTGCGCTGCACGAGAATCCGGCTGCTGGCCGAGCAGGTCTGTCCGGCATTTTGAATGCCCGCATTGATCAAAAAGGGCAGCGCTGCGGCGACATCCGCATCTTCAAACAGGATTTGCGGAGATTTCCCCCCCAGCTCCAAGGTCACCGGCACAACATTTTGCGCCGCTGCTGCCTGTACAAGCCGCCCGGTGGCCACCGAGCCGGTGAAACTAAGGTGATTGATGCCATCATGCGCCGCAAGCGCTGCGCCAGCTTGCGCGCCCAGCCCCGGCACCACGTTCAGAACCCCGCTGGGTAGGCCGGCCTGCCGCGCCAATTCGGCGAACATCAGCGCGCTAAGACAGGCTTCTTCTGCCGGTTTGAGAACGCAACAATTGCCCATCGCCAAGGCGGCCCCCACCGAACGCCCAATGATTTGCATGGGATAATTCCAAGGCACGATATGCCCGGTCACGCCATGCGCCTCGCGCAATGTATAAACCGTATATCCCTCAAGATATGGTAGGGTTTCGCCGTGGATCTTATCGGCGGCGCCGCCGTAAAACTCCATATAACGCGCCATGGCAACAGCATCCGCGCGCGCTTGCTTAAGCGGTTTGCCCACATCCAATGCTTCAATCTGCGCCAACAGCTCGACATGTTCTAAGATTAAAACGCCAAGCCGCACGAGCAGCCGGCCGCGCTCTAGCGCGGTGCTGCGCCCCCATTCGCCCCGCGCCGCCCGCTGCGCCGCCACCACAGCCAAATCGATATCTTCAGGTCGGCCATCCGCAATCGCAGATAAGGCCGCCCCGCTTGAGGGGTTGATCAATCCAAGCGTTTGAGCGGTGCTGCTGGGCTGCCACTGGCCATCAATAAAGCAAAAGGCAGGGTTAAAGGGCAAGTTTGGAAGCGGCATGGCTTAAGCTCCTGTCAAGATTTTGGGCAGTTTCGGCGCAGCGCGGAGCAGCTGCTGGGTGTAAGGATGGGTGGGGGTATTCAGGATCGAAGCGGTTGGCCCCTGTTCAACAATCTCCCCCTCCTTCATAACCATACAGGTATCGGTGATGCTGCGCACAACTGAGAGATCATGGCTGATAAACAGATAGCTGAGGCCGTATTGCTCTGCCAAATCTGCGATCAGATCAAGAATTTGCGCCCGCACCGAGACGTCAAGCGCCGAAACCGCCTCATCAAAAATCACCAGTTTCGGGCGTGTTATCAAGGCGCGAGCGATTGCGATACGCTGGCGTTGGCCACCTGAAAATTCATGGATATAGCGGTCACGATCATCCGGGTTCAGGCCAACCGCGCGCATGACATCGCAGGTGCGATGCTCTTGATCTTCGCGCAGCGGTGGGCGCTCATAGAGATGAAACGCCTCTTGAATGAGCTTGGCCACTTTATGGCGCGGGTTGAAAGAGCCATAGGGGTCTTGAAACACCACTTGCAGATCCCGCCTGATGGCGGATGAAGCGCCCCAAACTGCCTTTCCATTCAGGGTGATTGTGCCCTTCTCGATTGGATCCAATCCCAATATTGCCCGCGTTAACGAAGATTTTCCGCAGCCTGATTCCCCCACCAGCCCCATCCGATCGCCTGTCTGAAGCGAAAAACTCACATTCTTGACGGCAATATTGCGGGGTGGTTTTATCCAGGGCCATGTCCGTTTGGCCGGATAACTGCGCCGGACATTTGCCACCTCTAGCAACGGCCTAGGGCTGTGTTCTGCGCTGGGTTGCCGCGCCATATGGCTGGCTGCTTGCAGCAGCTTTTGCGTGTACGGATGCGTGCTTGCCTTTAAAATTTTGCTTGTAGCTGCCTGTTCCACAATTTCACCCTGATGCATCACCGCGATACGATCCGCCATATCGGCCACCACGGCCAAATCATGGGTGATCATGATCAGCCCCATATCATCCTCGCGCACCAAGCGTTTGAGCAGCGCCAGAATTTGCGCTTGCGTTGTGACATCAAGCGCGGTTGTGGGCTCATCCGCGATGAGTAATTTTGGCTGTCGCGCAATCGCTAGGGCGATCACCACGCGCTGCCTTTGACCACCTGATAATTCATGTGGATAGCGGCTCGGGGGCACGTGTTCGGGGGCCAGTCCAACCCGCCCTAGGATCGCGCCGGCGCGGTTTTGGGCCGCTGCTGCGTTTGTCTTTGGATCCAGTCGAAGCGCCTCAGCAACTTGCGCGCCAATGGTTTGTACGGGGTTTAACGCGCTCATCGGCTCTTGAAACACCATCCCCATTATACCGCCGCGTTGGGCGCAAAGCTGCGGCTCGGTGAGGTGTAACAGGTTTGTACCATCCAGGGTAATTTTTCCGCTCAACCCTGCGGCATCGGGCAGCAATTGCAAAAGGCTAAGCGCAGTCATCGATTTTCCAGAGCCGCTTTCACCTGTAAGCGCCAGAATTTCGCCGGGCTCCAGCGTGAAATTAAGCTGTTTTAAAATTGGGGCCCCGTAAAGCGTTAAGGTCAAATCCTGTACGTTAAGAAGGCTCATCGGGGGGCCTCGCGCAGTTTTGGATCCAGCAAGTCGCGCAAACCATCGCCCATCAGGTTGAGCCCTATCACGCTGAGGATGATCGCGCTTCCGGGCACCAACGCCAGATGCGGGGCGAAGCTGACCATGGTTTGCGCATCTGCCAGCATCCGCCCCCAACTGGGCGTAGGCGGTTGGGCGCCCAAACCCACATAGCTCAGGCCGGCTTCCGCCAAAATGCCAAGGCTGAATTGGATCGTGCCCTGCACGATCAGCAAATTGTTCAAATTGGGCAGAATATGCTCGATCGCGATGCGACCAGTCGATTTTCCGCAGACCCGCGCGGCCAGAATGAACTCGCGCTGCCAAAGGCTGAGCGCACCGCCGCGTGTTACGCGGGCGAAGACCGGGATATTAAAGATCCCAATCGCGATGATTGCATTCACCGCACTTGCGCCAAAAAGCGCGGTGATCAATATCGCAATCACCAAAGAGGGAAAGGCAAAAATCAAATCATTGCTCCGCATGATGACCTCGTCCAGCCAGCCACCTTGCCTTGCGCTGGCTGCCAGCCCGAGGGGCACGCCAAGCCCAATGCCAATGCCCACGGCCACCAAGGCCACCGCCAGTGAGGTGCGGGCCCCGACCATGATCATTGACAGCAAATCGCGCCCGAAATGATCAGTGCCGAACCAATGTGCCCGAGAGGCGCCCTGCAATTTTTCGCCGATGGAGAGCACGGTCACATCATAAGGCACCCAAATAAAAGAGAGCAGCGCGGTGCTGGCAATAGCTGCGCTGAGCAGAAGGCCGATGAGAAATGAGCCCCCCAGCTTCATGCTTGGCTCCGCAAGCGCGGATCAACCGCCGCATAGGCCAGATCGACCAGAAAGTTGACCATGATCACGGCAAAGACCAGCAGCATAACCACGCTTTCGACCACGATCAGATCGCGCTGGGTGATCGCCTGAAACACCAAACGGCCCAACCCGGGCAGAAAGAACACTTGCTCGATAATGATGGCGCCAGCCATCAGAAAGGAAAATTGCAATCCAATAATCGTTAAAACCGGAATTAAGGCGTTGCGCAGGGCGTGGTGCCACAGCGTGGCGCGTTTGCTCAAGCCCTTGGCGCGTGCGGTTCGAATATAATCTTCGCCTAAGGTTTCGATCAACGCGCTGCGCATCACGCGCGACAGAATAGCCGCTTGCGGCAAGGCCAATGCGATCGCCGGTAAGGTCAGCGATTTTAACCCGCTGAACACACCATCATCCCATCCGGCGAAGCCACCGGCTGAAAACCAGCGCAGCTTAATTGCAAAAATCACCACAAGGATCATCGCAAACCAAAAATTCGGAATCGCAATCCCCAATTGCGTTGCGCCCATGACCATAGCATCGCCGCGTTTGCCGCGCTGCGCCGCTGCATAAAGCCCAGTTGGAAAAGCGATGAGAACGCTTAATCCCAGCGCATAAAGCGCCAATGGCAACGACACCCAGAGACGTTCACCCACCATATCGGCGATTGGGCTGCGATAGGTATAAGAGAGGCCAAAATCACCGCTCAGCATCCCGCCGATCCAAGAAAGATAACGCGCAAATTTACCCTGATCCAATCCCAGTTCTTTGCGCAGCGCCAAAATGGTATCGTCTTGGGCGTTTATTCCAAGCATGAAGGCGGCCGGATCTCCGGGCGCCACTTCGACCACCGTAAAAATGACGATAGAGGCCAGGCATAGGCTGATCAGTAAGGATAATAACCGCTTGAAAATATAGGGTATCATTGGTTCAGATTAGGCACAGGCGATGCGCGGGTCCAGCGAAATAAAAAGGGGCCGTAAAGCCCCCTTTGGCGCCTTGTTTTCGCGCCGATTTAATTCGCCCAGCTGACCCCTGTCAGATCTGTGGCTTGCGTGGGGGCATTTTCCCACAGACCGCGGATTTTGGCATTGGCAACGGTTGGTACGGCCAGTTCGAACAAAAATCCATTCACATAATCTTCGGAAATGATCGTTTGTGCGTTTTGCAACATCGCGCTGCGGGTCGCCGGATCGCTTTCTGATCTGAGATCGGTCATCAAAGTTTGAAAAGCTGGATTGTCATATTGGAAGTAATAATCCGGACGCGCATAAATTCCGATATCCATCGGTTCGGTATGGCTGACGATTGTGAGCCCATAATCCTTGCCGCGGAACACTTGCTCGAGCCATTGTGCCCATTCCAAATTACTGATTTCGGTTTGAATCCCCACCGCGCGCAACTGCGCTGCGATGATTTCGCCGCCGCGGCGTGCATAAGAGGGCGGCGGCAGTTTCAATGTGGTTTCAAAGCCATTCTCAAACCCGGCTTCGGCCAAAAGCTGTTTGGCCAAATCAGGATCATAAGCCGAGTTGGCCGTCAGATCGAGATAGTCTGGATGGTGCGGCGCGAAATGCGTGCCAATCGGTGTGCCAACGCCAAACATCGCCCCGTCAATGATCGCTTGGCGATCAATCGCATGCGCGATGGCTTTGCGCACTTTTACATTATCCAAAGGCGGCATTTTGTTATTGGTAGAAAGAATAGTTTCGCCTTCTGTGGAGCCTACAATCACTTGAAAGCGCGGATCCGCCTCAAATTGTGGTAGGTTTTCAGGGGCTGGAAAATTCACGAACGCATCCACATCTTCGGCCATCATCGCCGCAAATCCCGCTGTGGGATCGGAGATGAATTTAAACGTTGCGCTTTCTAGTGCCGCAGGGGTTCCCCAGTAATCGGCGTTGCGAGTCAGCTCAATGCGATCACCCTGCACCCAATTGCTGAATTCAAACGCCCCGGTTCCCACTGGGTTTGTTTTGATATTTTCGATCGTTTCGGGGGCAACAATCACCGCATCGCCCCAAGCCATGTTGAACAAGAAGCTGCCATTGGCGGCGTCCAAACTCACTTTGACGGTCAGCGGATCAACAACGCTTACATCCGTAATGCCGGCGAACAGCGCCTTTTGGGCATTGGCACTGTCTTCCCCGCGCGCCCGATCTAATGAGAATTTGACGTCTTGGGCATCCATGCTGCTGCCATCATGAAAGGTGACGCCGGCGTTTAAATGAAATGTATAGCTGGTGCCATCTTCGGAAATCTCCCATGATTTTGCCAGGCCGGGAATGATAGATCCGTCAGAGGCAAAGCGGGTAAGCCCCTCAAACACATTTGAATAAAGCACGCTGTCAATCGCGCCAGCGGCAGCGCTGGTGGGGTCTAAATGCGGGGGCTCGAGTTGCAGGGCAACGGTGAGATCGCTTTGCGCGGCGGCAACGGCGCCGCCAGTCAAAGCCAAAGCTGCAGCGCTGATTCTTAGAAGTCTTCCAGTCTTGATTGGCATGTTACTCTCCCTATTAAATCGGCCCTATGGGCCTGAGATGCTGCGGCTTGGCCGGCGCAGCTTATGCTAAACTATAGGAATAAAATTCTATCTTAGGCTAGAAAATAAATCTGTTTGGCGCCAAAAGTTTCAGCTGCCCAAATCAAATTTTAAAGAAATATCGGCCACTTGATCGCCCAAAAAGGCTTTTAAGGGCAACATTAGCGCGGTTAGAACGGCCCAGCCGCTGTTTAGGTTTGCCACTTTAATGCCAAGCCAGCCTTGGGGCGGCATGTCCCCATGAAAATTGACCATACCATCAGAAATAAGCGTTTTCCCATTCATTTTTATAATAATATTCTGGGCTGATCGCGTGGCCTTATTGTCGCGCATATCTGGCAGGTCGGCGAAAAGCTCTAGCGTCATCTCTGCGTCGGGGCTGAGCGGTTGCGCGGTGGTTCCCTTAGCGTAAACGCGTGTTTTCTCCAAGCGTTGTTCGATCGAAATTTGTACGTTTTCAACGGGTAAGCTTAAACCTGGATTGGCGGTAAAGGTTAAATTTTCAGCGGTTGCCGTTGCGCGCCATTGTGCGCCCTCGCTCTGGGTTACCGAGGCGCGCAAAGTTTGACTGGTGAGGCGCACGGGCTGACCTGCAAGCGTTAAATCATGCGTGTCGGGCCAAATAATAAGCCAATGGGTCGGGGTGTAGGTCAGGCGCATGATTTGCAAAAACGCCGCTTGCCAATCGAATGTACCCGCAGCATTGCCGATTTGCGGGTTACGCAAGGTGACATCATAGCGATTTGGAAATCCCATTTGGCTGATCTGGTCAAACTGAACTTGCCATCCGCTCTTTTCAGCCCCCGCGACCAGGGCCGCAATACCGGCCTTGTTGCGTTCCGCCCCCCAGAACCAAAACCCGGACCAAAGGATCGCGATACCCAATACGAGAATAATCAAACGTTGCATTCTTGGCCCCTTTCCGATCGCGGCAAATTAGTATTTACAGACACTAACTTGGAAGGGCCAGACAAATGCAGATGTGGGTTTTTGGATATGGGTCGTTATTGTGGAACCCGGGCTTTGACTTTGTAGAAAAGCGGTTGGCGCGGTTAAGTGGCTATCGCCGTAATTTTTGCATGCGGTCGATCCACCATCGTGGCACGCCTGCTGCGCCTGGTTTGGTGTTAGCTTTAGACGCCGCCAACGCGGCGATCTGTGATGGTTTGGCCTTTCGCATCGCGCCCAAAGATGAAGCACAAGTTCTTGTTTATTTGAGAGAGCGCGAGCTGGTCTCATCCGCGTATTACGAAAAAACCGTGCGCTTGGATTTGCCAGAGGGCGGGCAGCTTGAGGCTTTGGCCTATGTGATCGATCAAACCAATGATCAATACTGCCAAGGCTTGTCATTGGAAGAGCAAGCCCGCATTATTGCAACAGCGCGCGGTGGGCGCGGCGATAATAGTGAATATCTGTTTAAAACGGTTGAACAAATGGAGAAGTTGTCGATCCAAGATGCTGATCTTCAATGGCTGGCACAAGACGTGCGTGCAAGGCTTGCCGAAAAGGGTCGGGGGGCCTCCCCCGGTGTCAGCCATGGATAGGCCCCGTTTCCCAATCAAGGTAAAACATCATGCATAAAGCTGATCTAGAACTCAAACTTCAGTTCTCGCGCCCCATACGCCAAGGCATGCTGATGTTGCTTGTGGTTGGCCTAACCGGCTTTGGCGCTGTCATTGCCGCGCCGCGCATCATGCCGGTGGTGCAGTCTAACCTTTGGCTCAACGGCTTTATCTGTTTGGTGTTTTGTATCGGGGTGATCAGTTGCTTTGTGCAGGTGTTTCAGCTGGCTTCATCGGTGCGCTGGATCGAAAGCTTTGTGCGCAATCAAGGTATTTCAGAGTCAACGGCCCCGCAGCTGCTGGCGCCGCTGGCAACTTTGTTGCGAGATCGCGGCGCGCGGATGCAAATTGCTGCATCCTCAACACGCTCGATCCTAGACTCGGTTGGAACGCGGATCGAAGAAGCGCGGGAGATCACCCGCTATATTGTTAATCTGCTGATCTTTCTGGGGCTTTTGGGCACGTTTTACGGGTTGGCAACCACGGTGCCTGCCTTGGTTGATACCATCCGCTCTTTGGCTCCGAAAGCCGGCGAGTCGGGTTTTGCCGTTTTCAGCCGGTTGATGAACGGGCTGGAAAGCCAGCTTGGCGGTATGGGAATTGCTTTTGCATCCTCGTTGCTGGGCTTGGCAGGCTCTTTGGTGGTGGGACTTTTAGAGCTGTTTGCAAGCCACGGCCAAAACCGCTTTTATCGGGAATTGGAGGAATGGCTTTCCTCGATCACGCGTTTGGGATTTTCCTCCGGTGACGGGGATGGCGAAGCCAGCCATGAGCAAAATATTCTGGGCACCGTGCTAGATCAAATGAACGAGAATATGGAAGCCATGCAAATGATGTTTACGCAAGCGGATGCCGGGCGGGCCATGGTGGATGATGGGTTGCGGGGCTTGTCGGAAAGCCTGAATCAGTTGACCGCTCGGATTGAGGCCAATGCACCCAGCAATGACGCGTTATTGCGGGTGGCGGGCGGCCAAGAAAAGCTGCTTGAAGTCTTACGCAATATTGAAAATAGCGAGGCGGCGGATGCTGAAAGCCGCATGCGTTTGCGCTCGATTGATGTTCAGCTTTTGCATCTGACCGAAGAAATGGCCGCGGGCCGCCAGGAAAGCACCGTGGCGTTGCGCGCAGAAATAAACGCTTTGAGCGCTGCAATTTTGCATGCCAGCGCCAGCCGGCCATCGGGTGACGGCGGATCAACCAGCTCTGATGATAAGGGCTGATCATGGCACTTTCCCGCCGAACTGGTCATCGATTTCAAGCCTCAATCTGGCCGGGTTTTGTGGATGCGATGACCGGCCTTCTTTTGGTGTTGATGTTTGTTTTAACCATTTTTATGGTTGTTCAATTCGTCTTACGCGAAACCATCACAGGGCAAGAAAATGAACTTAACCTGCTAAGTGCCGAGATCGCTGCGATTGCAGAAGCGCTTGGCCTCGAACAAGAAAAAGTGAGCGCTTTAAAAGGCGAAGTGGGCGCCTTGACCTCTACGCTAAGCGATACCCAAACCGAATTGATGGCGCAGGCCAACTTGATCGATCAACTGACTTTTCAGCGTGATTCAACGCAGCAACAATTGGTCAGTGCCCAGGCGAAAATCACCTCTTTTGAAGCGCAGGTTGCCGGCCTTTTAAAAACCCAAAGCGAGAAAACTGCGCAGATTGCCGATTTGGAAGGGGAAAAATCTCTTTTGATGTCTCAGCAAGAGGCGTTGAATTTGGCCCTTGCAACGGCGCGTTCAGAAATTGACAAATCGGTGGAAGAGGCGCGCCGCAAAGCGGCTGAGCGCGATGCGCTTGAGGCGTTGATCGCATCGCTGAAAAACGAAAATAGTGATCAAAAAAGCTTTTTAAACCAGCAATCTGCGGATCTGGAAGCTCTGCAACAGCGCTTAAGCGCCGAAGAGGAAGCGCGGCTGCTAGAAGCCGCGGCGGCGCAGGCGCTGCGCAAAAAGCTTGAAAACGCCGACGCGGAATTAACAGCGATGAGCTTGGCGCTGGAAGAGCAGCGCCGCGCTGCGGAAGAAACGCTTACCATGTTGGCGGCGGCCGAAGCCGCGCAGGAACTTGTTGCGGCGCGTCTGCAAGACAGCGTGTTGGCTTTACGTGCAGCGCAGCTGCAACTGGCCGATCGCGATCAAGATATTCAGCGCTTGCAGTCGCAGGTTGCCGATGGCGCTGCAGAGCTAGATCAAACCGAAGTGGCTTTGGCCGCGGCGCTTGCGCGGCAATTGTTGTTGGAAGATCAAATCGCCGCCTTGCAGCGCCAAAGGGCGCAGTTGGAAATACAAGAACGCACTCTATCGCAAACGCAGGCCCAGCAAGCGGATGCGATTAAACGCTTGCAAACTGCGCTGGAGAACAGCGAAAAAAGTCGAACGGAAAGCCAAGATAATCAATCCAGCGCGCTTGAGCTGGCAAAGGCCTTACAGGCGCAGCTCAGCGCCGCCTTGGCTGCCGTTGCGCAGGCAGAAGATGCGCGCGCGCTTTTGCAAGCAAAGGTCGATGCGACCACAAAAGAGCTTGAGGCGGCCACGAATCAGGCGGCAAATCAAGCGGCAAATCAAGCCGCCGCGCAGGCCGCTCAAATCGCACAGGCTGCAGAAATCGCGCAGGCTGAAACGGCAAAAGCCAGCCTTGAAGAAAACCTAGCGGCGGCGCTTGCCGCGAAATTGGCTGCCGAAACCGATATGAATAAAGTGGCCGCGCAATTAAAGGCGGCCTTGGCGGCAAAACTCGCAGCCGATCAGGATTTTGCCGCGCAGCTGGATGCGCGCGCACAGCAGGAAATTTTGCTGCAGCAAGCCCAGCAGACCTTGCTGGACAAGTCGCAAGAGTTGCAAAAAAGCGACGCGCAGCTTTTGAAGGCAGAGCGCCAAGCTGCTGCGTTGAACCAGCAGGTTACCGCATTGCGGCAGCAATTGGCGAAAGTGAGTGATTTATTGGAGATTTCCGAAGAGAAAGATGTCGAAAGTCAGGCGCAGCTGCAAAACCTTGGTAACCGGCTCAATGCGGCTTTGGCGCGGGCCGCTTCCGAGCAGCGGCGCCGTTTAAAACTGGAAGAGGCCGAGAGCCAAAGGCTCGAGGCGGAAAAGCTTAAACTAGAGGCCGAGCGCGACCTTTTGGCCAGCCAGGCCGAAGATCTGGCAAAATATAAATCAGAATTTTTTGGAAGCTTGCGCATATTGCTCGCGGATCAAGTTGGGGTACGCATTGTCGGCGATCGGTTTGTGTTTTCTTCAGAGGTGTTATTTGCCCCCGGCGCGGCCGAGCTTTCGCGGCTTGGCCAGAGCGAAATCGTAAAAGTGGGCAGCATATTGAATAAGATTATGTCGGAAATTCCGCAGAATATAGATTGGATTATCCGCGTTGATGGGCATACGGATGACCAACCGCTGAGCGGTACGGGAGAATTCAAAGACAATTGGGAGCTGAGCCAGGCGCGCGCTTTATCCGTGGTCAAGTTCATGATTTCGCAGCTCAATATACCAGCTGACCGTTTGGCGGCGAATGGCTTTGCTGAATTTCAACCCGTCAATACGGCAAATACGGTGCAGGCCCGCAGCCAAAACCGGCGCATTGAGCTGAAATTAACCGAGCGCTAAAGAAACAGAGCGAGGCCTCGTTTGGTGCGCCAAGCCCTTGGGGCATTGGCAGCATGACCGGCCGCCTTTGACACCGCCGGTCAGATGCGCGCTGTTTTAATCTGCGGTCAGCAAAGGCGGCTTATTATTGGTCAGGCGCGGATTTTGCGGTCCTTCCAATTTAAGATGCAATTCGCCTTTGCGCACGCCAACTTTCACCAAGCCGCCTTTGGCCAGCTTTCCAAACAGCAATTCTTCGGCCAGAGGCTTTTTGATATGCTCTTGGATCACCCGGCCCAACGGGCGCGCACCCATCTTCTCATCATAGCCTTTATCTGCCAGCCATTCGGCGGCGGCTTCAGTGATTTCGATAGAGACATGCCGGTCCATCAATTGCGCTTCAAGTTGCAAAACAAACTTTTCAACAATCTGCATAGTGACGGGTTTCGGCAATGGTGCAAAGCTTATCACAGCATCCAAACGGTTGCGAAACTCTGGGGTAAACTGCCGTTCAATCGCGGCGGTGTCTTCGCCCTCGCGGCGGTCGCGGTTAAATCCGATCGCCGATTTCGCTTGCTCAGCTGCACCGGCATTCGAGGTCATAATCAAAATCACATTGCGAAAATCAACCGAGCGGCCATTATGGTCTGTGAGAGTGCCGTGATCCATCACTTGCAACAGCACATTATACACATCGGGATGGGCTTTTTCGATCTCATCCAACAGCAAAACGCAATGTGGGTGCTGGTCAATCCCGTCTGTCAACTGCCCGCCTTGATCAAATCCAACATAGCCCGGAGGCGCGCCGATCAACCGGCTGACCGCGTGTTTTTCCATATATTCGGACATGTCAAAGCGCAGCATTTCCACGCCAAGACTGTCGGCCAATTGCTTGGCAACTTCTGTTTTCCCAACACCGGTTGGGCCGGCGAATAAATAGCTGCCAATGGGTTTTTCCGGCTCTCTTAATCCGGCCCGCGCCAGTTTGATCGCTGAGGCCAGCGCGTCAATTGCTGGATCCTGCCCAAAGACCACGCGTTTCAAGCTGGTTTCAAGATCCTTCAGCACCAGAGCATCGTCTTTGCTGACGTTTTTGGGTGGAATGCGCGCAATTTTCGCCACGACCGCTTCGATTTCTTTGATCCCTATGGTCTTGCGCCGCTTGCTTTCTGCAACCAAATGCTGCGCAGCGCCGGCTTCATCAATCACGTCAATTGCTTTGTCTGGCAGCTTGCGATCGTTGATATAGCGCGCTGATAGCTCGACCGCTGACTTGATCGCATCACCGGTATATTTGATGCTGTGATGCTCTTCAAAATAGCCTTTGATACCTTGCAAAATTTTCACCGCATCATCGACACTGGGTTCATTCACATCGATTTTTTGGAAGCGGCGGCTGAGCGCGCGATCCTTTTCAAAATGTTGGCGGTATTCTTTATAAGTAGTCGAACCCATTGTGCGTAATTTTCCACCTTGCAGCGCGGGCTTCAACAGGTTTGAGGCATCCATAGCGCCGCCGGAGGTCGCGCCTGCGCCAATCACGGTGTGGATTTCATCAATAAACAAAACTGCATCCGGATGGCTTTCCAATTCATCCACCACCGCTTTAAGGCGTTCTTCAAAATCGCCCCGATACCGGGTCCCGGCCAGTAACGCGCCCATATCAAGCGAAAAGATCGTGGTGTTGGCCAAAACTTGCGGGGTTTCCCCTGAAACCACTTTGCGGGCCAAGCCTTCTGCGATGGCGGTTTTGCCCACGCCTGGATCGCCGACCAAAAGCGGGTTGTTCTTGCGACGACGGCACAGAACCTGCACGCAGCGCTCAACTTCATGGCTGCGGCCAATCAGCGGGTCAATATCGCCCTCTCCTGCTTTGGCGTTCAAATCAACGCAATATTTGGCCAGCGCCGATTCTTTCTTTTCGTCTTCTTTTACGTTTTCAGGCGCGCTGGTTTCCTCTTCGAATTCGGGTGAGCCCGAGACGGGCCGCGCCTCGCCAAAATTGGGGTCTTTGGCCACGCCATGCGCGATGAAATTAACCGCATCATAGCGCGTCATTTCCTGATCTTGCAGAAAATAGGCCGCGTTGGATTCGCGTTCAGCAAAGATTGCAACCAAGACGTTTGCGCCGGTCACTTCGGTGCGGCCTGACGATTGTACATGGATCGCGGCGCGTTGGATCACCCGCTGGAACGCAGCAGTGGGCACCGCCTCTGATCCTTCCACTTCGGTCACCAAAGATGCCAGATCGGTCTCGATGAATTCAACCAAGGTTTCACGCAACTCTTCTGTATCCACATCGCAGGCGCGCAACACCCGCGCTGCGTCTTGCTCATCCATCAACGCCAAGAGCAAATGCTCAAGCGTTGCAAATTCATGCGATCGCTTATTTGCTAAGCCAAGAGCTGCGTGGATTGCCTGTTCGAGCGTGGTTGAAAATGAAGGCACGTTGGGTGCTCCTGTTAAGTTGCGTCGGGGGTCGACCCCAACATGATTGCTGTACCTTAAAGTGTGGTCGTTATTTTTGCGGCTTCAAGTCTTTTTTTGCGAAAACTGTGCCAGTTTGTTCATTTTTCCCGTTTTCATAGCGAATTTAATAACTAAAACTTATCTTTTAGACGCCGGATCTCGGCAAAAACCTTCGCATTGCTGGCGCCGGGCATTTGCAACCGCTCTCGGATCTCGGGGCTTTCAGGCCTTAAGAATGGATTGGTGGCGCGCTCTAGTGATAGACGCGAAGGAACCGTTGGCTTGCCCTGTTGATTGGCCGCGATCGTATCCGCCTGGCGTTTGATCAAATCCGTATTTTGCGGTTCTATAGTGATTGCAAATTTCGCGTTGGCCAGCGTGTATTCATGCCCCGAGCATACCAGCGTGTCTGCCGGCAGGTTGCGCATCGCATCCAAGCTTTGCCACATTTGCTCTGCCGTCCCTTCAAATAAGCGGCCGCAACCCAGCGCCATCAGACTGTCAGCAGAGAAGAGTAGCTTGGCCGCTTCGAAATAAACCGCGATATGCCCCACCGTATGCCCGGGCACATCCATCACGCGCCCCCGCTGCGATCCGATAACAAGCGTATCCCCCGCAACAACCGCTCGGTTCAAGCTGGGCAATCTATGTTGATCCGCGGCTGCGCCGATCACTTGCGCGCGATGCACGGCCAAAACATCTGCTAAACCCGCAACATGATCATCGTGATGGTGGGTTAATAGAATATGCGTGAGAGACCATGCTTTTTCTTTCAAGATTGCAAGGATTGGCGCGGCGGCGGGCACATCAACCAGTAGCGTTTCACCACTGGCGTGATCGCGCAGAAGAAATGCGTAATTATCCGATCGGCAGGGGATGGTTATCAGCTCATATGGCATAGGCAATCCTTCTTTCACTTGCTACACTGATATATGTTTGGCGTATCCGAGAGGTCGGTGCAATGCATCTTGATGTACAAGATCTTCGAAACTTTTATTATCGTGAGCCGCTTGGCCGCGCCGCGCAGCGCGCATTGCGCAATAAAGTTTTGCAGTTTTGGCCAGATCTGAGCGGCCAAACCATTGCCGGCTTTGGGTTCGCAACCCCTTTATTACGGCCCTTTTTGCCCCAGGCGCGCCGCGTGATTGCCTTAATGCCAGGCCCTCAGGGGGTGCTGGCCTGGCCCAACCCGTCGCAGAACGTATCCGTTCTGACTGATGAGCGGTTTTGGCCGCTTGAAACGGGGCATGTGGATCGGTTGATCGTTTTACACGGACTAGAAACCAGCGAGGATGCCAATACCGTCTTACAAGAAGCTTACCGTGTTTTGGGGCCGGGGGGGCGGGCGCTTTTTATCGTGCCCAATCGGGCTGGATTGTGGTCGCGTAGCGATAAAACGCCGATGGGGTTTGGCAGGCCTTACAGCACCAGCCAGCTGGAAACACAGTTGCGACTTCACGGCTTTTTGCCGCAAAAAGCTTCAGCTGCTCTGTTTCAGATTCCCTCCAATCGGCGCAGTTGGCAAAAAATGGGACCGTTTCTTGAGCGTATTGGCAATCGGCTGCCGCGGCTTGCCGGCGGCGTATTGATGCTGGAAGTGTCAACGCGCACGCCGCCGCTGCCGGGGCTGAAAACCCCCGTCTTGCGGGCGCGACCCCTGCGCGTGCTAGAGGGGTTGCGCGCCGCTGATCCCAAACCGGCCTTAGAACGGGCGAAAGAACGCTGCTGAGTTTGGCTGAGGAATCGTGTTTTTCGATATCACGGTGCGATTTTTTTGGCTTAAAAATAGGCAATAGCTTGTGTTTTTAAAAAGCGCTTTGTTTTTATTGGTTTTTTTGATCTTGCGAAATGTAGCAAGGGCGGTTGCTAGGCGGGAAAGGCTCTGCTAAACGTGCCCCGATTTTATTGATTTGCTTTGCGCAGATCTTCTAACGCTTAGTGATGATCGCGTGGTGCGAGGTCTGATCTGGCCTGACAGTGGAAGGATAACAGTGTCCGAACCAGCTTCTTTTACGTCCAGCATCGCTGCCCGTTATGCGTTGGCAGTTTTCGAAATCGCCCAAGAGGCGGATCAAGTCGCTGATCTTGAAAAAAACATCGACGTTTTATCCGAGGTGCTTGATACGAGTGAGGATTTCAACGCGATGCTCAAATCGCCCTTGTTGAGCCGTGGTGCGCAAGGCCAGGCGATTGCGGCTGTGGCCGCAAAATTGGGGCTGTCGGAGGATCTGTCAAACACCTTGGCTTTGATGGCCAGCAAGCGGCGTTTGTTTGTTGTGCCGGCATTGATTGGCCAGTTGCGCGCGCTGATTGCTGAGCAAAAGGGCGAAGAAACGGCGGATGTGACATCGGCCAAAGCGCTTACGAAAACGCAAACTGACAAGCTGACTGCCGCGATCAAAGCGCAGATTGGCAAGGATGTGAAAATTAATGCAGCTGTCGATAAAGATCTTATCGGTGGTTTAATTGTTAAGGTGGGATCTAAAATGATCGATACGTCGATCCGGTCCAAACTTAACGCCCTTCAGAATGTAATGAAAGAGGTCGGATAAATGGGTATCCAAGCAGCCGAGATATCTGCAATTCTCAAAGAGCAGATTAAAAACTTTGGTCAAGAGGCTGAAGTGGCAGAAGTGGGGCGCGTGCTCTCCGTTGGAGATGGGATCGCGCGGGTTTATGGTCTTGATAATGTGCAAGCGGGCGAAATGGTCGAATTTCCCGGCGGCATTCAAGGCATGGCATTAAACCTAGAAGCCGATAATGTGGGTGTGGTTATTTTCGGGTCTGACCGCGATATCGTTGAAGGCGATACCGTCAAGCGCACGAAATCAATCGTGGATGTTCCTGTTGGTGACGCGCTTTTGGGCCGTGTGGTTGACGGCCTTGGCAACCCGTTGGATGGCAAGGGGCCGATCGCAACCGAAACGCGCGGCGTTGCCGATGTGAAGGCGCCGGGCATTATCCCGCGTAAATCGGTGCATGAGCCGATGGCCACGGGTCTGAAATCTGTTGACGCGATGATCCCGATTGGCCGCGGCCAGCGTGAGTTGATCATTGGCGATCGCCAAACCGGTAAAACGGCGATTGCGCTGGACACGATCTTGAACCAGAAATCCTATAATGAAGCGGCTGGCGACGACGAAAGCAAGAAATTGTATTGCGTCTATGTGGCCGTGGGTCAAAAGCGTTCAACGGTTGCCCAATTGGTGAAGAAACTGGAAGAAACCGGTGCGATGGCCTATTCAATCGTGGTTGCGGCGACCGCATCGGACCCGGCACCTTTGCAATTTTTGGCGCCTTATTCAGCCACAGCTATGGCCGAGCATTTTCGCGATAATGGCCGCCATGCGCTGATCATTTATGATGATTTGTCCAAACAGGCTGTGGCCTATCGCCAAATGTCATTGTTGCTGCGCCGTCCACCCGGACGTGAAGCCTATCCGGGCGATGTTTTCTATTTGCATTCACGTCTGCTCGAGCGCTCTGCAAAGCTGAACGAAGACAATGGTGCGGGGTCTTTGACGGCGCTGCCGGTGATTGAAACGCAAGGCGGCGACGTGTCAGCCTTTATTCCAACCAACGTGATTTCGATCACGGACGGCCAAATCTTTTTGGAAACCGAACTGTTTTATCAGGGCATCCGCCCCGCGGTGAACACGGGTCTATCGGTGTCACGCGTTGGATCTTCTGCGCAAACCTCAGCGATGAAAACAGTCGCCGGCCCTGTGAAGCTGGAATTGGCGCAATATCGCGAAATGGCAGCCTTTGCCCAGTTTGGCTCAGATCTTGACGTGGCCACGCAGCAATTGCTGAACCGTGGCGCGCGCCTGACCGAGCTGATGAAGCAGCCCCAATATGCACCCTTGACCAATGCCGAGATTGTTTGCGTGATTTTCGCGGGAACAAATGGATATTTAGATGGGATCAGCGTGGGCGATGTTGGTCGCTTTGAAAAAGGGCTTTTGGCGCATTTGCGCGGCAAGCATGCAGATCTTTTGGCCTTCATCACCGATGAGGATCCAAAGATCAAAGGCGAAGCCCAAGATAGAATCAAAGCTGCTCTTGACGAGTTCGCCGCCGATTTCGCGTAGGAGATCTGCTAGATGGCAAATCTAAAAGATCTTAAAAACCGCATCTCCAGCGTTAAAAACACGCGGAAGATCACCAAAGCCATGCAGATGGTCGCAGCTGCAAAGCTGCGGCGGGCGCAGGAAAGTGCCGAGCAATCGCGCCCTTATGCCGAGCGGTTTATGGGCGTGTTATCCGGCTTGGCAGCCTCTGTAGGCAAAAGCGAGGGCGCGCCAAAATTGTTGCGTGGTACGGGCGAAGATCAGGTGCATTTGCTGGTTGTCATGACCGCAGAGCGGGGGTTGTGTGGAGGATTTAATTCCAACATTGCCAAACGCGCTCGGGCCCATATCGCACAGCTTCAGGAGGCGGGGAAAACCGTAAAAATCCTGACAGTGGGCAAAAAGGGTCGCGATCAGCTGAAACGTGATTTTGGCGATGTGTTTATTGACCATGTTGATCTGACCGAAGTGAAACGGGTTGGCTATAGCGATGCCCAAGCCATCGCGCGCGATGTGGTTGTTCGCTTTGATGCTGGAGAGTTTGACGTTGCAACGCTCTTCTATTCAAAATTCGTAAATGTGGTGACGCAGGTGCCAACAGCGCTGCAGGTTATTCCAGCTGCGTTTGAGGAAGAAGCCGAAGCGGATAGCACGGTTTATGATTACGAACCCAGCGAAGAAGCGATTTTAAGCGACCTTCTTCCGCGCGGCGTGGCAACGCAGATTTTTTCCGCTTTGCTGGAAAATGGCGCGTCCGAGCAAGGCGCGCGCATGTCCGCAATGGATAACGCCACGCGCAATGCAGGCGATATGATCGACAAACTTACCATCGAGTTCAACCGGTCACGTCAAGCCGTGATCACCAACGAACTTATTGAAATTATCTCGGGCGCAGAAGCGCTCTAAAGACCGGAGACGAAACTATGGCAAACTCAAAAGGCAAAATCACTCAGGTGATCGGCGCCGTTGTCGACGTTCAATTTGGCGAAGACTTACCGCCAATCTTGAACGCGCTGACCACGGACAATAACGGTAAAAATCTGGTTTTAGAAGTTGCGCAGCATTTGGGTGAAAACACAGTGCGGGCGATCGCGATGGATGCGACCGAAGGATTGGTGCGTGGACAGCAGGTGTCTGACACAGGTGGCCCCATTCAAGTGCCCGTTGGCAATGGAACATTGGGCCGGATTTTGAACGTAACGGGGGATCCGGTCGATGAGCAGGGGCCTGTGAAATCAACCGAAACGCGCGGTATTCATGGCGATGCACCGGATTTTGATCAGCAATCTACAGAAACCGAAATTTTGGTCACTGGGATCAAAGTGATTGACCTTCTGGCCCCCTATACAAAAGGTGGGAAAATTGGTCTGTTTGGCGGTGCTGGCGTTGGCAAAACCGTTTTGATCATGGAATTGATCAATAACATCGCTAAAGTGCACTCGGGCGTGTCGGTTTTTGCCGGTGTGGGCGAGCGGACGCGTGAAGGCAATGACCTGTACCATGAGATGATTGAATCGGGTGTGATTGTGCCCGACAATCTCGAAGAGTCAAAAATCGCGTTGGTTTATGGCCAGATGAACGAGCCTCCCGGAGCGCGGATGCGGATTGCCTTATCTGGTCTGACTTTGGCCGAGCAGTTTCGCGACGATACGGGATCTGATGTGCTGTTCTTCGTTGATAATATTTTCCGCTTTACGCAAGCGGGTTCTGAGGTGTCTGCGCTTTTGGGCCGGATCCCGTCAGCGGTGGGATATCAGCCAACATTGGCGACCGATATGGGTGCGATGCAAGAACGCATCGCTTCCACGAAATCGGGCTCAATTACCTCAGTGCAAGCGGTCTACGTGCCTGCGGATGACTTGACTGACCCCGCGCCGGCCACCTCTTTTGCGCATTTGGATGCGACCACAGTTTTGGATCGTGCGATTTCGGAAAAAGGTATTTACCCGGCGGTGGATCCTCTGGGATCGACCTCACGGTTGCTTGACCCAATGATCATCGGTGAAGAGCATTATACGGTTGCAACGGATGTGCAGCAGGTACTTCAGCGTTATAAATCCTTGCAAGATATCATTGCGATTTTGGGCATGGATGAATTGAGCGAAGATGATAAGCTGGCGGTAACTCGGGCGCGTAAGCTCGAGCGTTTCTTGTCGCAGCCCTTTGACGTGGCGAAAGTGTTTACGGGCTCTGATGGTGTTCAGGTGCCTTTGGACGAAACCATTGCCTCTTTCAAAGCGGTTGTCGCGGGCGAGTATGATCATCTTCCCGAAGCAGCATTCTATATGGTTGGTGGCATCGATGAAGTGATCGCTAAGGCCGAAAAACTGGCTGCAAGCGCGGCCTAGAGGAGCCTCTTATGGCGAATATGATGCAATTTGATCTGGTGAGCCCAGAAAAGCTATTATCTTCTCAGCAAGTGGAAGCAGTTTTGATTCCAGGCGCGGATGGGGATTTGATGGCGATGCCGGGTCATGCGCCGGTGATCACGTCTTTACGCCCCGGTATTTTGCGGGTTCAAACCGCAGCCGGAAGCGAGGAATACGTTGTCACGGGCGGGTTTGCTGAAATTGGCGAAAGTGTGTCGGTTCTGGCCGAAAAAGCGGTGCCAAGCGCTGAGCTGACCCAAGAGGGCTTTGAGGCGTTGGTGGAAGAGGCCAAATCTGCCTATGGGCAGGCGCAAGACGCGTTTGTAAACGAGCCTGGCCCTGTTGATGATGCCGCTAAAATGCTGTCGGATATGGTGGCTGTTGGCGACCAAATGGGATTATCCGGCACCCGCTAAATCTGCGCTCTAGTAGAAATTTTAAAGGCTCGCTTTTGGCGGGCCTTTTTATTTTTGGGCTGCCATGGCCAGCCTGATGAGGGCGCGCTCAACAAGCTCTAAGGCGGGCGCGTGTTGATTGGCCGAGCGCAATTGTAGATCGAGATCGGTTAACGTTTGAAGCGCCATTTTAGATTTAGACAGGCTCCAGCGCGTCGCGCTGCGTTGAAAGCGGTCACGCCGTGGGCCGAAGACCGGTGGTCGAAGCTTTGAAATGCCCGCGCTGGCACCCGCTGGGTCGCTGGCGATGCTGAATAGAATTTTGAAATGCCGCACCGCGCTTATGCATAAGGTTACGGGCTGCATTCCCTGCGATTTTAACCGCTGCATTAAGGGTCCGATCGCCTCTGCACGCCCTTCGCTGACCACCCATAGAATATCATCTAGCGCAGCTTCTTGGGAATTTGGCGCACAGTTTTGGATATCTTCCAGCCCCAGAGGCGTTGCATCATGCAGTTTGTAAAGCGCTAGCTTTTCAAGCGTTTGCCGAAAATCGCCCGGCTCTAATTCGCGCGCCAAAGCGCTAAGCGCTTTCAGGCCGATATCGCCAAGATTTTGCAACCCGGCCTTTTGCAATTCAGCGGCTATTTCAGCTTGGCTGGGAGGATCATCATAAATGGCAATCGCATAGGTATTAGGATGCGTTTCAAAGGTTTTTCTTAAGTTTGAAGAGGCCCGCAATTGCCCTGCGGTCACGATAATTTGGGCGTCGCCTTGCTGCCAATCCTGCAACGCGGCGGCAATGGTTTTGGTCAGCCCATCGGCCGCGTCTTCCAAAAACACCACCCGTTGACCTGGAAAAAATCCCTGCGCTTTCACGGCGTCAATCAGGGCGGCCGGGTCTTTGCGCAAGTCGGCACCAGAGAGGCGTGTGAGTCGCATTTCTTCGCTGCCTTGGGGGCCCAACAGCGCTAGGATCATGCTTTGTCGGCGCATCGATACGCGCATCGCATCGGCGCCATAGATCAAAACCCCTGCCCGATTGGGGTCGGGTTTGGCGCAATATGTGGCAATATCGCGCGCGGGCAGTTTCATGGCTTGGCCTGGGGTTGGATCAAGATCAGGGCATCCAATACTTTATCGGCCAGCTGGATCATTAGGCGGTCATAGGCATCATTGCTCGCGGCTAGAATTGCCACATTAGAGCCGCTTTGTGCGTAACCGGTAAACGCTTTTACGCTGCCCGATTGCACCTCTTTTCCATCGGCTATTTGAACAATGGTATAATCAGCAAAGCCGGTTACAATCTTGCGTTGCGCTCGGCCGTCCGCAGCGATGCCAGCTCTGGCTTCGCTTTTGCGCGGCGTAATGCTGAGCAGATATCGGGTTCCTTGCCCGCTATGTAGCCGCTCTGAAAGGCGGTTATAAAGCACATAGCTGTCGCGATCTTTGGGCACATCCAGCTCGATATTTTGCAGAAAATCTGCGGTCTCTGATCCCGATTTATAAAGTGGCTCAAGCGTACATCCGGCAAGCGCCAGCCCTATCAAAAGGCTTGCGCTGTAAAGGATATTGCGCCTAAACCACCACATTCACAATGCGCCCCGGCACTACAATAATTTTCTTCGGAACAGCCCCGTTTAAGGCGCGCTGCACCGCCTCTTCCGCCAAAGCCAGGGCTTCGATCTTGTCTTTTGCGAGATCCTTCGCAACGGTTATTTCCGCCCGCCGCTTGCCGTTTATTTGAATTGGCAGCGTGAGCGTGGTTTCAACCAGCATGGCCTCATCTGCCTGCGGCCATGCGGCGTTTATAACCAAGCCGTCGCCGCCTTGCCGGGCCCAGATATCCTCTGCCAGATGCGGGGTCATTGGCGCCATCAGTTGCGCCAATATCCGCATCGCATCGCGTTGCACGCGCCCGCCGGCCTGTGATTTGGCCAGCGTGTTGGTAAAGCCGTATAGCTTTGCAATCGCGGCGTTAAAGCCAAATGATTCCACGCCCAGCGTGACATCACGGATGGCTTTATGCATCTCGCGGAGCAGGGCCTCATCCCCGTTCCCGGTCTGCGCCATATCCATTTGCGCGATCTTTTCACTCAGCGACCAGACGCGGCTAAGATGGCGATGCGCAGCCTCCGCGCCGCTGGCGGTCCATTCCACATCGCGTTCTGGCGGGCTGTCAGAGAGCACGAACCAGCGGGCGGTATCCGCGCCATAAGCTGAAATAATATGCACCGGATCCACCACGTTTTTCTTCGACTTTGACATTTTTGCCGAAGGAATAATTTCGACAGCGCTGCCATCTGCCAATTTCCCATCGCTTACATCTTCAGGAAGGTGATAGACGGGGCGTCCCTTTCCATCACGGGTCTGATAGATTTCATGCGTGACCATGCCTTGCGTGAACAACGCATTAAACGGCTCAACATTCGCACGGCTTGGCAAATGCCCGGTAAGCTGCATCGCCCGCGAGAAGAAACGCGAATAGAGCAAATGCAAAATCGCGTGTTCAATCCCACCGATATATTGATCCACATTCATCCAATAGGCGATATCTTCGGCCGTGGTGGGTTGCGCGGCATGCGGCGCGGTAAAGCGGGCAAAATACCAAGAGGAATCAACGAATGTGTCCATGGTGTCGGTTTCACGCAAAGCCGGTTTCCCGCAGGCGGGGCAGGCACAATTGCGCCATGTCGGGTGGCGATCCAGCGGATTTCCAGGTTTGTCAAAACTGACATCATCGGGCAGGATCACGGGCAGGTTTTCTTTTTTCTCGGGCACCACGCCGCAGGCATCGCAATGTACAACGGGGATCGGGCAGCCCCAATAGCGCTGGCGCGACAAGCCCCAATCGCGCAACCGGTAATTGGTAACGCCCTTGCCCCAGCCTTGTGCTTCGGCGAAGGCAATCGTGGCATCCACTGCCTCTTGCCCGGTGGCCATGTCGAGCCCGGCGAAGTGGTTGGCCCATTTCACTTTTTCAGATTTAGGGGGCACAAACGCCAGATCCGCAACCGGCGTGTCATTATCGAGCGCAAAAAATGTATCAATCACGGGCAGGTCATATTTGCGAGCGAAATCCAAATCGCGTTGATCATGCGCAGGGCAGGCGAAAATTGCTCCGGTGCCGTAATCCATCAAAATGAAATTCGCGATCCAAACGGGCAAAGTCCAGTCAGGGTTTAGCGGATGGCGCACGCGCAACCCCGTATCAAGGCCGTTTTTATCGGCTTTTTCCATATCGGCTTCCGAGGTGCTCATCTGCCGGCATTCTTTGTTAAAGGCTGCAATCTCGGGATTTGAGGCCTCGAGCTGCCGGGCCAGCGGATGATCGGCCGAAATACCAATAAAAGATGCGCCAAGCAATGTATCCGGGCGCGTGGTGTAAACAGCAATTTGTGAATGATCGGTCGGCCCATCGATCACATCAAAGGCAAATTCCAACCCCCGCGATTGCCCGATCCAATTGGATTGCATCAGTTTGACCTTGGCAGGCCAATCATCTAGCCCGTCGATCGCCTGCAAAAGATCTTCGGCATGGTCGGATATTTTGAAGAACCACTGCGTAAGCTCGCGCCGCTCGACCAACGCGCCCGAGCGCCACCCGCGGCCGTTTTCCACCTGTTCATTGGCCAAAACGGTCATATCCACCGGATCCCAATTGACCACAGCGTTTTTACGATAGACCAGATCTTCCTTTAAGAAATCCAAAAACAGCGCTTGTTGTTGCCCATAATATTCCGGATCGCAGGTGGCAAATTCGCGCGACCAGTCGATCGACAGGCCAAGCGGCTTCATTTGCGCGCGCATATCGGCGATATTGCTATAGGTCCAATCTTTGGGGTGGCCGCCTATTGCCATCGCGGCGTTTTCAGCCGGCATTCCAAACGCATCCCAGCCCATCGGGTGCAACACATTATGCCCGGTGCTGATTTTATGGCGGGCAATCACATCGCCCATTGTGTAATTGCGCACATGGCCCATATGGATCCGCCCCGAAGGATAGGGAAACATCTCAAGCACGTAATATTTTGGTTTGCTTTGATCGCGTGTGGCCGTGAAGACGCCAGCGTCTTCCCAGCTTTGTTGCCATTTCGCTTCTATTTCACCCGCCTCATAGCGCATCTTTTTGGAATTCCTTGCAAGCATTTCTGTTGGTATGGTGATAGTGGTTTCGGCGCGCAGCGTCCAGAGCTGCGCTGGGCTTTCTCGCAATGGCTGGTTCGGGTATCTGCTGGCTTTGCGCATCGGGCAGTGGCCGCCCGAAAGGGCACGCAGGATGGCGACATGCCGTGCCGAACTGGTTTGGCAAACTGTGGCATTCCTGCATCAGATTGAAGCCGCTCTTGTCGGCCGCGCATGGCAAAGCTTGCAAAACACCCCCGAAACACGACAAGAGGGTTTCATACGCCGCGCTGACTACCGGTGCGGCTATCTAAGTTTTAACTTCGAGGAAAAAAAGATGAAAAATGTTCTTCTCGCGACTACAGCGATTGCGTTGACTGCAGGTTATGCAGCAGCGGACGTATCTTACAGCGCTTCAGCAAAATTGTCATATGGCAACTTTGGTGAGCAAAACACAGCAGGCACGACCTACGGCTACAGCGACACATTCGATTTTGGGGTATCTGGTTCAGGTGAAGCCGGTGGCGTTGCATATTCTGCCAGCATGACAATTGACGAAAACGCAGACTCAAACTCTTTGGGCGCGTTCTCAATGAGCTCAAACGGCTTGTCATATACCTATGATTTAAACGACATTGGTGGCTTGGAAACAGCCAACGGCAATGGCCTTGATGAAGCAGCGGGTGATTGGAAGATCGCTTATGCAGCAAATGGCTTCTCAGCAGGTTACGAAGTAGACGAAGATGTTGAAGGCCGGTCTTTGACCACTTTGGGCTATGCAGCAAATGGTTTGTCAATTGGTCTTGAAGTGAAAGACGATGATGGCAACGGTGCAACTTCTGAAACCATCAACACTGTATCTGTTGGTTACACAATGGGCGCAATGTCAGTGTCATATGATGCAGATGATCAAGCTACTCAAAATTATGACGCCAAAGTGACCTACACAATGGGCGGAACCGTTTTGTCTGCTGGTACAGATGAAATCGAAAGCCACTATGTCGGTATCACAACAACAGTTGGTGGAATGGCTTTGACAGCACGTTCAGAAACTGATGGCAACACAGCAGCTGATACAGCCGAAAACGAATTGTCAATCTCATACACAATGGGCGCTTTGACCATTGCTTATGCGAAAGACACTGGCGATGTAGGCTTATTCGGTGATGAAGCCGAAACGCTGACAACATTGACGTATGACTTGGGCGGTGTAACGCTGGTTGCCAAAGGCAACGACCAAGAAGAAACAGAAGTTTCAGCAGCATTCTCATTCTAAGTTAAACAACTTAGTTTGGATGGAAAGAGCAGCCTATGGGCTGCTCTTTTTTTTATGGACGTCCTGCTTTTGCAGCTTTTGGCGCCTGTGAATGCGGGGGCCGGTTCTATCCGGGGTGATGCGCGGCAGCGCGGCTTTAAAACGCCGCGTCATTGCATATGGCTCTCGAATTTCGATCGGCATGTTGTTTGGGTTCTGTTGCGCGCTCCTTTAAGGTTTAAAACAGCGTCGAAGGTTGAAATCACCCGTAAAACCCTATCCTATTGAGGATAAACTACGAGCGAAGAGAAAAGCGCATGAGCCTGGATCAAATTAAACAGCGGATTACACGCGCGGTTGAGGCGGTTGCGCCGCCCGCGGCGGGCATTAAAACCCCTCCTGAATTGATCGCCGTGTCAAAAGTGCAACCCGATGAACGCGTGCGCGCGGTGCTGGCGCAAGGGCATCGGTGTTTTGGTGAGAATAGAGTGCAAGAGGCGGCGCAAAAATGGCCGCATTTCCGTGCTGAGTTTTCCGGCATAGATCTGCACCTCTTGGGGCCGTTGCAAAGCAATAAAGCGCGCCAAGCGATGCAGCTATTTGACGTGATACATTCGCTTGATCGGCCAAAACTGGCAGCCGCTTTGGCCCGATTGGCGCAGGAACTGGGACAATGTCCAAAACTGTTTATTCAGGTTAACACGGGGTCCGAGCCGCAAAAAGCCGGGATTTTAAACGCCGATTGCGATGCGTTTATCGCCGATTGTCGCGCGCTTGATTTGCCGATTATCGGGCTGATGTGTATTCCACCGGCTGAAGAAGAGGCCGGCGCCCATTTTCAGCTTTTGGCCGATATGGCGGCGCGCAACGGCTTGTTAGGGTTATCGATGGGCATGTCGGCAGATTTTGAATTGGCCATCGCCCATGGCGCCACGCATATCCGCGTTGGATCGGCTATTTTTGGCAATCGGGTGCCAGCGGCTAAGCAATCACCAGCTTAGTGCCAAATCTAAGGCCTTTGGCGATGCGGCGCAGATCCGTGCGCGACACGCCGATACAGCCTTCGGTCGGATAATGCGGCCGCCGCCATTGGTGCAAAAAGATCGCCGAACCGCGGCCTTTCACAGCATAGGGCCAGTTCCAATTGGTGAGGATTATCAGATCATAAAGCGGATCCGCCCGCATTAACCTTTCATGGCGGCCTGAATAGGGCGCCCGCACCATCATATTATAGTCTTGATCGGTTGGATCATCCGACCAAAGATCGCCTGGGCCAATCGGGCGCGCCCAGTCGGTCGGTGCTGCTAACCTATCGGGGCGATAGAGCAGGCCAACGATTTCATGGCTGCCGGACGGGGTTGCCCCATCGCCTTCGCGCTTACGATCGCTGATGCCGCCGCGCCCAATGCTGCAAGGGTAGTATCGGCCCTGAAACCGCAGGCCGCGTTTGGTAAGCACGATATCCTTTGGCCTCACCCTCACAAAAGATGCCCGGATTTTTGCGCCTTTGTCGACAAATAGCTTGCGTTGAGCGGGTTTTCCCCCCGCTTTAAGGGCACGCGCTCTGCGACGGTGATGCCTTGTTGCTCCATCATCGCCACTTTTGCCGGATTATTGGTAAGCAAGCGGATTTGCGAAATGCCCAATTTGCGCAGGATTGAAGCGCCGAGGCGAAAATCGCGCTCATCATCTTCAAACCCCAAGCGGTGATTGGCTTCTACCGTATCAAAGCCCTGATCTTGCAACGCATAGGCGCGCAATTTATTTGTCAGGCCGATCCCGCGCCCCTCTTGATTGAGATAGAGCAAAGTGCCCGCGCCCTCTTGCCCCATCTGCTGCAGCGCCCCCTGCAATTGGGGGCCGCAATCACATTTTAAACTGCCCAGAACATCGCCGGTAAAACAAGCCGAATGCAAACGCACCAAGACGGGTTGCGCACGGTCAAGAAGACCGATTTCCAGCCCGTAATGTTCTTCACCCCCATCATCAGGTCGAAACACATGTAAGCGGGTGTTTGCTGCAGGCGCGGTTGGGATTTGCGCTGCTGCAACCGAAGATAACACGCTTTGCGCCTCTAAAAACGGTTTGGTTTGCTCGGCGTTCAGGCGCGTCAGCATTGCAAGATCTGGCCCGCTTATTGATCCGGGAAGGCTGGCCATCAGCGCAGCCGGCAAAAGATGCGCCGATTTCACCAAGGCCAGCGCAATCCGATCCAGGTGAACCTCTCCCCCGCGCAGGGTTTGAAACGGACCTTTCAACGGAACACTGAGGTCATCGACCGGGTTTGCAAGGCTTCGAAGCCAGGCCAAATTGCGATCTGCAGGCAGCGCAAGCCGCGCCAGATCGCCGTCATAGGCAGCAATTTTCAGCGTTTCTGCGCGCTGTTTGGTCAGCACCATATGCAGGTGATGCTTGGACGCGATCATCTGATCTAGCCGCGCCTGGCTCAGCGTTTCGATGGGCACCACCAAAGTTTGCGCTGGCCCGGCGCTTAAGATCACGGGCACGCCCATGCGCAAATCAGTGCGCGCGCGCGCGATTTGTTCAATGATTGTTAACGCGACCCTCATTTTGCGCCTGCAAACCCTTCACATTGCTTCGTTTGGGTTGTGCTGGAAACGCAGAAGCGGGTCAATGTTTCATTTTTGGGTGATTTGGCTGCAAAACCCTCACAATCCCACACGTCCGCGTGAACAACCGGAGAGAAGTCTTGCATAAAGATTTAAAGTTTCCCATGTCTAAAGGGACAGAAGAGGGATGGGTTAAATGACGCAGGTAAGTTCGGTTTTATTGGTTGAGGATCAGGATGATCTACGAGACGCCCTTTCAGATCAACTGCTCGTCACGCAGGAATTCATGGTGGAGCAGGCTGCAAACGGGCAAGAGGCGCTGCACCATATCGCGCAAAAAAGCTTTGATCTGATTATCTTGGATGTTGGGTTGCCAGATACGGATGGTCGCGAGCTGTGCAAGGTGATGCGAAAGCAGAATGTGAAATGCCCGATCGTGATGTTGACCGGCCATGATGGTGATGCGGATACGATCCTTGGTTTGGATTCAGGGGCCAATGATTACATTACAAAGCCTTTCAAAATGGCTGTGCTTTTGGCCCGTTTGCGCGCCCAATTGCGCCAACATGCGTTGTCAGAGGATGCAAGTTTTACGCTGGGGCCCTACACGTTCCAACCCTCCCATAAGATCTTGACCGGTGCGGATGGCCAAAAAGTCAGACTGACTGAAAAGGAAACCAATATATTAAAATTTCTGCTGCGCGCCGGCGCTGTGATCGTACCACGGGAAAAATTATTGCATGAGGTGTGGGGGTATAATGCGGCCGTCACAACCCATACGCTGGAAACGCATATTTACCGCCTGCGGCAAAAGATTGAAGTGGATCCATCGCAGGCCAGTCTTTTGGTGACAGCGGCGGGCGGATATAAATTGGTGGCCTAGTCTATTTGGCGGAGCGGTTTGGTGGGATTTAATCCGAATCGGATGCCGGAAAAGGCGCCGCCTGCAGTGCAAACCGCATTGGACCGGCCCCTTGTTTGGCCAGGTAATCCTGCGCATTGAACAAATGGCAGGCTTTCATCGAAAGGCAACCGCAGCCAATGCAGCTTTCCAATTGATCCTGTAAGTTGATTGCTTGCTGGATTTTCTATTCAATTCAGCCCGCATGGCCTGCGAGACCAAGGCCCATTCAGCGGCGGTTGGCGATCGGTTCTGCGATAAAGGTGCAAGCAATTTTTTGATGTCGCGCAGGCGGAAACCACATTTTTGGGCTATGATTACAATTGAAACGCGGCGGATATCCGAGCGGGGATAGCGCCGTTGACCGGCACGGTTGCGCTGTGGTTTTAAAAAACCTCGCGTTTCATAATAGCGCAATGCCGAGGCAGCAATACCCGTGCGCCTTGCCAGAAAGCGGATAGAAATTTCCTGCATCTTTCAAAAACCATTTGTCTTAAACCATGGTTGAACCGCTATCAGAAGAATCAGGTATTTTTATGATGCGAGGTATAGGGTGGAACATATTAGTTTAGAGCATGCGAATATTACGGTTTCTGATCCTGAAAAAACCGCGGCCTGGATGCAAACAGTTTTTGGGTGGCGCATACGCTGGCAGGGTCCAGCACTAAATACTGGATATACGGTTCACGTTGGAACAGACGCTCAGTATCTGGCGCTGTATTGCCCTGCAGATCTGCAGAAAACACCGTCTGATCCAGATGGTTTTCTGGGCGGCTTGAATCATATTGGAGTCTGCGTGCGCGATCTTGTGGCCTGCGAATCCCGCGCGAAAAAAGCGGGGTTTACACCCCGTGACCATGCAGAATATGAACCAGGGTCGCGATTTTATTTTCATGATTTTGATGGCATTGAGTATGAAGTGGTCAGCTATTCCTTTGAATAACGCTGTTGCATCAACAGGCCCTGTGCTAGAGGCCTTCTAGCACATTTGAAAGGAGCCTTGTGATGTCTTTTACGCTTGCCACTTGGAATATTAATTCTGTTCGCCTGCGCGTTGATCTGGTGGCGCGCCTGCTGCAAGAAGAGGCGCCGGATGTGCTGTGTTTGCAAGAATGTAAATCGCCGGTTGAGAAAATTCCCGCCGAGGTTTTTGCCGAAATTGGTTATCCTTACATGGTTGCACGGGGCCAGAAGGGGTATAATGGCGTTGCGATTTTTTCTAAGCGGCCGATGGAAGAAGCCGCTGGGGAAGATTTCGCAGGATTGGGCCATGCCCGCCACATTGCCGGCCGTCTGGACAACGGGGTGACGATCCATAATGTCTATGTGCCGGCAGGCGGCGATGTCGCGGACCGGCTTGTGAATGAAAAATTTGGTCAGAAATTGGATTATCTGGCGGATTTGCGTGATTATTTTGGTGCCGCCAAGCCGCAAAAATCAATACTTGTGGGAGATTTAAACATCGCGCCACGCGAAGATGATGTTTGGAGCCATAAGCAATTGCTGAAAGTGGTCAGCCACACGCCGATAGAAGTTGCCGCTTTGGCTGAAACTCAAGCTGCGGGTGATTGGGTGGATGTGACCCGCCAGGATATCCCGGAGGGGCTTTTATATAGCTGGTGGTCTTATCGCGCCAAAGATTGGAACGCAGCGGATAAGGGGCGCAGGTTGGATCATATTTGGGCCAGCAAAGATATTGCGCCGCTTGCCCATTCGTCAAAAATTCTGCGCGACGTGCGCGGATGGCAGCAACCCAGTGATCATGTGCCGGTTTTTGCCAGCTTTGACCTTTGAATTTCGCGCCACAATCGCCATATAACCATTTAAGATAATTAAAGAGGTAGCAAATGCTTGAATTAGGACAACCCAGCGCGCCGGCAGCGGCTGATGTGATTGCTGATGTGAACGAAAGCGAATTCATGACCGCAGTCGTCGAGGCCAGCAATACTATTCCTGTGATTGTTGATTTTTGGGCGCCATGGTGCGGGCCTTGCAAAACATTGGGGCCGCAATTGGAAGAGGCGGTGAACGCCGCCAATGGCGCCGTAAAAATGGCGAAAGTCAATGTTGACGAAAACCCGATGGTATCTGAGCAGCTGCGCGTGCAGTCAATTCCGACGGTTTATGCATTTTGGAAAGGCCAGCCGATTGATGGCTTTCAAGGCGCGGTTGCCGCCTCGGAGGTGAAAGCATTTGTAGAGCGCGTGGTGGCCGCTGGCGATGGGGCGCCGGGGGGCGGTTTGGCGGATGCGATCGAGGCGGCTGAAGAGATGCTGGCCGAAGGTGCTGCGGAGGATGCCGCCCAAACCTTTGCCGCCGTGCTGGAAGAAGAGCCAAATAATCCGGCTGCCTATGGCGGTTTGGTGCGTGCCCATATTGCTTTGGGCGATCTAGAACAAGCAGAAGCTGTGCTGAACGGAGCCCCTGCTGAGATTGCGCAGAGCCCAGAATTGGAAGCCGCCTTCGCTCAGCTTGAGTTGGCCAAACAGGGCCAAAATGCCGGCCCGCTTGAGGATTTGCGATCCGCGGTTGCGGCAAATCCGGATGATCATCAGGCGCGGTTAGATTTTGCGCAGGCGCTATATGCAGCTGGTGAGGCTGAACCGGCTGTGAGCGAGCTTTTAGAGCTGTTTCGCCGCGACCGTGAGTGGAATGAAGGCGCCGCCCGCGCGCAGCTTTTCACCATATTTGATGCGTTAAAGCCAAATGATCCGATCGTTTTGGCGGGCCGACGCAAATTAAGCTCGATGATATTTGCCTGAACGGTATCGGGCGCTAATATTTGCATATGACAAATTCTTCTGATTTTCCCGATATCATACCCGTATTCCCCCTGCCCGGGGCGTTGTTGCTGCCTCGCTCGCGTCTGCCTTTGCATATTTTTGAGCCGCGTTATCTTGCGATGATCGAAGATGTTTTGAAAACACCGCATCGCTTGATTGGTATGATACAGCCCCGCGGGAAAAAAGCCTCGGACCGCATGCAAGCGATTGGATGTGCCGGCCGCGTGACCCAATTTTCGGAAACTGAAGATGGCCGTTATATGGTGACGCTGAGTGGGGTATCACGCTATCGTATCGGCGCAGAAGTAGACGGGTTTACCCCTTATCGCCGCTTTGAAACCTCTTGGACGGGCTTTGAAGGTGACCTTGCAAAATCTGAAAAAGATCCCGGATTTAGACGTCAAACGTTTTTCAAATTGTTGGAGCGTTACTTTGAAAATCGCGGTTTATCGACGGATTGGGAAACCTTGAAAGACGCTGATGATGAATTGTTGATCAATTCGTTGTCGATGCTGCTTGAGTTTGAAAGCGAAGATAAACAAGCTTTGCTCGAAGCCCCCTCATTGATGACGCGTCGGGAAACGCTGATCACCTTGATTGAATACAGTATGCGCGGTGGCAATTCTGATGAGATGTTGCAATGACTGATGCGGCGGCGCAGGCAGATCGGCGGATGCTCGAAGCCTTGGTTTGCCCGCAAACGCATACGCGGCTTGAATATTTGCCCGATCGTCAAGAATTGGTGTCAAAAGCCGCGGGCGTGGCCTATCCAATTCGCGATGGTATTCCGGTCTTACTGCTTGATGAAGCGCGCCCTTTGGCGTGAGGCTTTTGCCTCGCGGCGCGCTGAGATTATGCACCTGGCTTGGCGCTGAAACCAAAGCGTCGATAAAAAATGAAAACAAGCGTCTTTTAGGCTGCGAATAAAGCCCATCTGGCCCCACGAAAAGCGCGTGCAATGGGTAGGTTGCTCTGCAAGCAGTTCTGCACGGGATCTGTTCGGGGGTCAGGGGGCAATACGTATATGCGCGGGTGGTTTCTGTTCAACCCAGCGCTGATAGGCGGCGCGATAGCCTGTTTCCAAATGGTTGGTAAGCAAGCCTGCATCAAATAACGGGCTGGTTCTGCGGTTTTGCGCAAGCTTTTCTGTAACCGTCTGAAGCTGCTGGGGCGAGCGTGCCAGATCAAGAATAAGCGCCTCATAGGCCGCCTCGGTTTCTACGATTAGCTCGGGCAGTCCGATGGCGGTTAACAGGCTGGCGGCAACCCGCGCTGCAAAGCCTTTGCCGGCTTTTGTGACCAGCGGAAGGCCGGCCCAAAGCGCATCACTGGCCGTGGTATGGGCGTTCACGTTGAACGTATCTATAAAAAGATCCGCGCAGCTATGGCGGGCCAAATGTTCGTGATGGGCAAGCTTTGGCGCAAAGATCAAACGGCTTGGATCGATCCCGCGGGCTTGGGCGGCGTTGCGCAAGTTCTGCGAGACCCATTTATTTGCCTCCAGCAGCCACAGTACGCTGCCCTCGATTTGCGATAGCACGCGCATCCAAATGTCGAATTCACAGGGGGTTATTTTATACGAATTATTGAAACAGCAGAGCACAAAAGCGTCTGCAGGCAAGCCAAGCTGGGATCGGCTATAAACGGTATTTGCGATTGGGCGCATATCATCATTGGCCTGATAGCTATGCGGTAAAAAGATAATTTTCTCAGAATAAGCGCTTTCATATGCGCGAGGTATAACGACTGGATCGGCAATAATATAGTCGATGAAAGGCGCTCCAAGGCTGCCCGGATACCCGATATAACTGATCTGTATCGGGGCTGCTTTGAAGGCGAAAATGCCAAGTCTGGTATTTTGCGTATAGCCCTTTAGGTCGACCGCTATATCAATTTCATGGTCGCGCGCCAAAGCGGCGATGTCAAAATCGCTCAACTGGCGCACATTGTGAAATTTATCCACGGCGGCTGTAAGCCTTTTGCGCATGCAATCATTGGTGTTTGGCCCATAAGAATAGGCGTATATTTCAAAGTCTGATTTGCTATGCTTTTCAAACACGCGCGCCATCAAATACATGGTTGCATGATCATGAAAATCTGCCGAGAAATATCCGATGCGCACCGGTTTAGCGCGCTGTGCAGGGCGCGCGGCTTCGGCGAGGGGTTTTTGATTATATTTTTTCTCAGCAAAAAGTTTTGAACGCTGCAAATGGCGCATTGGATGATCTTCAAACCCCAACATATTCCAAGGCGTAACATCGGGTGTGCTCACACCGAGTGTTGCAATCATCGTTCGGTCTTGCTGCAACGCGCTCCAATCGCATAGGCTGGCTTGCTGGAACATTTTTTGACCATATGCCACAAGATGGTTCGGGTTTATCGCTATGGCTTTTTGATAACTTTCAATCGCGCGCGTCACTGCGCCCAATTCTTGATGGGCAACACCCATATTGTTATAGGCATCTGCGTAATTTGGATTTAGGTCTACGGCTTTTTGATAGCTTTTAAGCGCGGTTTCCAATTTTCCTTGGCCATAAAGCGTTAAGCCAAGATCGTTATGCGCCTCAGAAAATTCCGGCTGCATCGAAATCACTTTGCTAAAGGCGTTAAAGGCAGCTTGGAAATCACCGTTTTCTTTATACGCGCGGCCAAGGTTTAAAGAGGTGATATAATTTTCAGGCTGCAACTTCAGCGTTTTCAAAAATGCTTTAATCGCATTTTCAAACGCGCCTTGTGCCATCATTGCATTGCCCAAGTTACCCTGCGCTGGAACAAATTTGGGATCAATTTTAAGCGCTGCTTGATACTGGCGAATAGCTTGCGCGATATCGCCGATTGCCTGCAATGAGAGCCCTAAATTGCAATGCGCGGGGGCATGGTTCGGCTCTAAAGTAAGCGTTTTTTTATAATGTAGAATCGCTTTTTGAAATTCAGAATTTGCCCTAAAAGCATTGGCCAATTTAAAATGTGCCGCGCCGTTATTTGGCGCAAGCTCTATAACGTTTTGAAAGCAGGCAATCGCGTTTGCCAGATCCTGATTTTTTTGGTGGGCGATGCCCAGATTGAATTGGGCGTCGATAAAAAACCTATCCAAGCGTAAGGCGCCACTCAGCAACGTGATGGCTGCTTGAGCTTGGTTCAGTTGGTTGAACACAGATCCAAGCAAGTTGAGTAAGGCTTTGTCTTTTGGAAAAGCATTTGCCAGGCCTTGTGCTTGATTTGCCAAGTCAATGAAATTTCCTTTTTGATACTGTTCTTTGAGCGCATTGAACTCTGTCAGGGGCATTTGCCCTGGCCTTGCAGGGGCTGATACGCCTTTAAGCATAGCAAGGGCTTTTAATGCGCGCGGGTTTTTTGGGAATTTGGTCAATACCGCTTGATACAGCTTTATGGCCTCAGCGATGCGGCCGGCTTTGTGCAGCGCGGCGGCGTCACGCAATGTTTTGTCGACAGATTGAGTCATAAGAAACACGCTGTTTGGTTGCTGGGCTATGGGCAGTTATAAATTATTTTAATCAAGCCACAATCTAAGAGTTAAGCGTGAACGCGGCTTACTCGATGCCCTGCCTCAAGGCTCAAACTGCGGTGATCAGGGCTGTGGGGTACGCTTGAAAAATATTTTTCAAACAGGCATTTCAGGATGCTTTGTTAGCGCATCAAATCGGGCAATGTGCCTGTTAATCCTGCGGCTTCGCGGATGAAACTGCGGCGGGCTTTAGGTACAGCGTTGATCATGGCCATCCCCATGTCGCGCCCCAATCTTAGCAGGCTATTATCATTTGAGAATAGACGGTTGAATGTATCGGTTGCCAAAGCCAGACTGGTTGCGTCAAAGCGCCTCCATTCTTGATAGCGCATCAACGTAGCACTGGCCCCAATATCTTCGCCGCGCAATTTTGCTTCTTTCAGAACTTGCACAAGCGCTGCGATATCGCGCAGGCCCGCATTCAGACCTTGGCCCGCAATGGGATGCACGCCATGCGCGGCATCGCCGATCAAAGCCAACCTTGGCGCAACGAAACTTTCCGCCAAAGTCAGATCAAGCGGGTAGCTGTAGCGCTGGCCGGCCATGCTGATTTTGCCTAGATAATCGCCAATACGGGGCTGCAATATCGACAGATAATCGGCCTCGCTCAGCGCCATGATCTGTTTGGCGTTTTGCGCGGTTTCGCTCCACACGATGGATGCGCGGTTTTCTGTTAAGGGCAAGATTGCCAAAGGGCCGGCCGGTAAAAAATATTGGCAGGCCACCCCATTATGCGGGATCTCGTGCTGTATTGCGCAAACAAGCGCTGTTTGTCCATATTCCCAGCCGATGCGTTTGATTCCGGCGCGGCCCGCAGAGGGGCTTTTGCGCCCATCTGCCCCGATCAAAAGGCTGGTTGAAATTTGGCGCCCATCTGACAGGGTCAGCTGCATTTCACTGCCCGATATCGACTGCTCAATCAGCGCGGTGCCAGCGATATACTCAATGGTCTCATAGCGCGCCATCGCCCGTTGAAGTAGGGGGCGCAAGAAACGGTCCTCGACCATATGCCCCATCGGACCTTCTTCAATTTCGGCATGATCAAATTGCATAAATAAAGGCGAGGGGCCCGTGCTGGGGCTGCCATCGGCAACTTTGATTTTCAAGATAGGCTGGGCCGTTTCTGCAAGATCCGCCCAAAGCCCCAAGGCCTTAAGCAACCGCACGGAGGTAAGAGCCATCGCGTAAGAGCGCCCGTCAAAGCCCTGCTCGACTTGCGTATGGGCCGCAAGCTGATCAACAACAACCACCCGAAACCCGGCTTGCGCGGCGGCCAAGGCCGTGGCGGCGCCGGTTAAACTGCCGCCCACAATTGCGATATCTGCGTTCTTCATCATGCGCTGTAATATGGGCTTTTTCTACGCATTGTCCATGCGCGGTGATGACGCTAGTCTAGGGGTAACATATTGTGGGGATATAAGAATGAGCTCAGTTTTAAAGATGAGTGCTGCAGAACAAGGTAGGGCGATCGCCGCAGGCCGTGTGGATCCGGTTGAGCTCACTGAGGCCTATCTTGAGCAGATGAAAGCGCATGCAGATACAAGCCGAATTTATGCTTGCAAAACGCCTGACCGCGCGCGCGTTGAAGCTGAAGCGGCGCAACAGCGGGCGAAAACTGGCGGATTGCGATCGCCATTGGATGGTGTGCCGATCAGTTGGAAAGATTTATTTGACAGCGCCGAATATCCAACCGAGGCAGGCTCGGCTCTTTTGGCGGGGCGGGTGCCGGCGGAGGATGCTGAGGTTTTGGCAAACGCGACGGCGCAAGGTTTGGTCTGCCTGGGCAAAACGCATATGTCAGAGCTGGCGTTCAGCGGTTTGGGTCTGAACCCTGTCACCGCGACACCAGCCTGCATCAATGATGCAGCGGCGGTGGCGGGCGGGTCTTCTTCGGGGGCAGCGGCGTCTATCGCGTGTGATTTGGCCGCTGGAGCGATCGGATCGGATACGGGCGGTTCAGTGCGCATTCCAGCGGCGTGGAATGATTTGGTGGGCTTGAAAACCACAGCTGGCCGCGTCTCGGTTCAGGGGGTGGTGCCGCTATGTGCTACGTTTGACACGGTTGGCCCGCTCAGCAAAACGGTTGAAGATGCCGCGTTGTTATTGGCGGCTTTGGAAGGCCGGACCCCAGCGGATTTAACCGCAAGCAGTTTGCGTGGAAAGCGCCTTGGTGTATTGCAAACGGTTGCGTTTGATGAGCTGCGAGAGGCCCCAGCTTTAGGGTTTGAAACGGCATTGGCAAAGGTGATCAAAGCGGGCGCGATGGTTGAGGATATTGAAATCGAGGCGGTTTCCAAAGCGATGCCACTAAGCCCGATATTGTTTGCTTCAGAGGCCTATGGCACGTGGAAAACGGTGATTGAAGCGCAACCCGAGGTGATGTTTGAAGAAATTTTAAATCGCTTTCGGGGGGGGGCTGATTTTGCCGCATGCGATTATATCGCCGCCTCGCAAATGCTTGCGGCGTTGCGGCAGGACTATCTTGCGCTTACGGCTGGCTATGACGCCATTTTATGCCCAACCGCGCCGATTTTACCGCCCAATGCCGCGCGGCTGATGGAAGATGCTGACTATTATGTGAAGGAAAACCTGTTGGCGCTGCGCAATACACGGATCGGCAATCTTATGGGATTATGCGCGATTACCTTACCAAGTGGCACACCAAGTTGTGGGCTGATGCTGATGGGACCGCCAGGCGCAGAAGAGGGGCTTTTGCGCCTTGCACAGGCTGCTGAGGCTGCAATTTTGGCTTAAAGAGCGCACCCTAGGAGCGAAAAAACGTTTTTTTGCCCTATTTTTTTATTTTTTTTGGCTTTGTATAGACGAAAGCGCTTTGCTTCGGTAGTCTGCACCTTAACGGGGCAAAATGATCCCGATTGATTGAGGCATATATGGCGTTTCCTGAGCGGTTTTCGAACCTTCCCGCTTATGCATTTCCGCGCCTGCGCGCGCTGTTAGACTCGCACCCTCCGGGCGGCGAACCCGTTGCTATGTCAATTGGGGAGCCCAAGCACGCTTTTCCTGCGTGGATTCAAGATATCTTGGTCGCGCATATGTCTGAATTCAACGCCTACCCGCCCAATGATGGCAGCCCCGAATTGCTTAGCAATATCGCGGCATGGATTGCGCGGCGATATGGCGTTTGCGTCAATCCAGTGACGGATATTTTATCTTTGAACGGCACCCGCGAAGGGCTTTACAACGCCGCCATGGCGTTATGCCCAGAAGCCAAAGCCGGACAACCGCCATTGGTTTTGCTGCCCAATCCCTTTTATCAGGTTTATCTTGCAGCAACCTTTTCGGTCGCGGCGCAGCCCCATTTGGTGACCGCGCGGGCTGCAAACGGCTTTTTACCTGATTATGCCAGTTTAAGCCCTGACGTGCTTAATCGAACCGCCATTGCCTATATTTGTTCGCCCTCCAATCCGCAGGGGGCAGTGGCCTCGCCCGCCTATCTGAAATCTCTGATTGAACTGGCTGAAACCTACGATTTTAAGATTTTCGCGGATGAGTGTTATTCGGAGATTTATCGTAAGGGCGCGCCGTCAGGGGCGTTGCAGATTGCAAATCAGATTGGCGCTGACCCTGAACGGGTGGTGGTGTTCCATTCGCTGTCAAAGCGCTCAAATCTGCCCGGGCTGCGCTCGGGTTTTGCCGCTTCGGGGCCGCAAACGATCGCGCGGATGAAGCATTTGCGAGCTTATTCGGGGGCGCCTTTGCCATTGCCTTTGCAGCGGGTGGCAGAAGCGGTCTGGGCGGATGAGCAACATGTGATCGAAAATCGCGGATTATACCAAGAAAAATTCGACATAGCGGATGCACTTTTCGGGTCTGTGCCCGGTTATATCAGCCCAGAGGCCGGATTTTTCCTTTGGCTGCCTGTTGAGGATGGAGAACAGGCTGCGCTTAAATTATGGCGCGAAACCGGTATTCGCGTTCTTCCGGGTGCCTATTTGGCGCGCGACACGCCCGACGGAAATCCCGGGCATGGTTTCATTCGGGTTGCCTTGGTGGCCCCAAAATCAATAACTGAGCAGGCGCTGACGCGGCTGCATGCATGTCTTTACACCTAAGAGGCCCCAATGGCATATCCTTCTGCAAGAGTAAGACCCCCCATTTTTGACAGCGCGTTGCAGGCCGCTCTGGAACGGCGCGCGGTAGAGTTTTTGGGCCTAGGACTTTTGGCTCTAAGCGGGCTGACCGCCATGATGTTTACCAGCTATGCACCTGAAGATCCCAGTTGGCTTTCCGCCTCTGATGCACCGGTACAAAATATTCTGGGCTCGTTTGGGGCGATGATTGCGGCCCCGATCATGTTGATTTTCGGTCTATCGGCCTGGTCGTTGGTCGCGATACAGGCCGTCTGGGGGCTGCGCTGCCTATTGCATCGCGGCGCGCATCGGGCGTTGGGGCGGTTGATTTTTGCGCCCTTCGGCGTTGCGGTTTTTGCAATTTACGCCGCTGGGCTTGTGCCACCTGCCAGCTGGGGTAATAATTTTGGCCTTGGTGGTTTGTTTGGCGATACGGTTTTGAAAACGCTTTTGCGGCTGTCACCTTTGCCGGCGCAACCCACCTTAACCTATACATCTTTTGCAACGGGGATCACCTTGGTGCTGATTGGGCTGTATTGTTTGGGCGTCTCTAAGCGCGAGCTTGGCTATGCGCTGCGATTCCTGCGCGGGGGGGTGTTGCAATCCGGGCGCGCAGTCGCAAGGGGCCTTGGCCGGGGCAGTATGCGCTTGCTTGCAGCACGCACCCAACAGGTTGATGCCTCTGCGCCCTCGGATATTATCCGCCGAGGCGGAGGTTCCGCAACATTTGTGCCCCAGGCCCCATCTGAGTTTTCCCAAGATTTGGCCGTGCCTCACACAGAGGTGAAGCGGGGTTTATTTTCCAGATTGCCTGGATTTATCAAGCGCGAAGAAGATCCCTCGCCTCTAGAACCGCCGCTCAATAGCCACGCGCATAGCTCTGCGCCGGCTGGCCCGGAAGACCGTTTGCAGGCGCGGATCAGTGATGCTGTGAAATCGCGATTACGGGTTGAACCCGCCTTTGAGGATGCCGCATCTGAGGCTCAGTCGCACGTGTTTCAGCCTCAAGACGCTTCGCCAGAAGGCGCTGCTGGAGTGCCATCACAATTTGCACTGGGCGAACCGCTTTTAACCGGATTACGCCGCGAGCCGCAGCTTTCGGCGGATCGATCTTCGCAAGTCTTTCAGACAGAGGGGCAAGCTTTGGTTTCAAGCGCTGGAGATGAAGATGCGCAACCGCTTTATCCAGAGCCCGAATATGGCGAGCAGGACACCAATTTTTCTTTGCGCTCCGCGATACCCCGCCCCGAGGCGCGCACAATCGTTCACCCGCCACTGAAAGTGTCTCAAGCGCAATCGGCGCGCGCGCAGCAAGAAGCGCAGCCAAGCTTAAAATTTGAAGACCCCAAAACCGATTTTGAATTGCCACCTTTGGGCCTGTTGGCCAGCCCGATCAGCGTAGCGCGGCATCAATTGTCTGATGAATCGCTGGAAGAAAACGCGCGGCTGCTCGAATCTGTTTTGGATGATTATGGGGTGAAGGGGGATATTGTCAGCGTGCGGCCTGGGCCGGTTGTTACGATGTATGAATTAGAGCCGGCGCCGGGTTTAAAAGCCAGCCGTGTGATCGGTTTATCTGATGATATCGCGCGCTCAATGTCGGCCTTATCGGCCCGCGTCTCCACGGTGCCGGGCCGCTCTATCATCGGGATAGAATTGCCCAATGACATACGCGAAAAAGTGGTTTTGCGCGAAATTCTTTCGGCGAAAGCCTTTGGCGATAGCAGCCACCGCCTGCCATTGGCGCTGGGAAAGGATATCAGCGGCGAGCCGATGGTAACCAATCTTGCAAAAATGCCGCATCTGCTGATTGCAGGCACCACTGGATCTGGCAAATCTGTCGCGATCAACACGATGATTTTGTCCTTGCTCTATAAGCTCACACCCGATGAGTGCCGGATGATTATGATCGATCCGAAAATGCTGGAGCTCAGCGTCTATGATGGCATTCCGCATTTGCTCAGCCCGGTTGTGACCGACCCTAAGAAAGCCGTTGTGGCTTTGAAATGGGTGGTTGGTGAAATGGAAGAGCGCTACCGGAAAATGTCAAAAATGGGCGTGCGCAATATTGACGGCTATAATGGGCGCGTGGCGGATGCCTTAGGCAAAAACGAAATGTTCAGCCGCACGATCCAAACCGGGTTTGATGATGCCACCGGCGAGCCAGTTTTTGAAACTGAAGAATTTCTGCCTGAAAAAATGCCATATATCGTGGTGATTGTGGATGAGATGGCGGATTTGATGATGGTGGCCGGTAAAGAAATCGAAGCCTGCATTCAGCGCCTTGCTCAGATGGCGCGTGCCTCGGGTATTCATTTGATCATGGCAACGCAGCGCCCATCAGTTGATGTGATTACGGGAACGATTAAAGCCAACTTTCCCACCCGGATCTCGTTTCAAGTCACCAGTAAAATCGACAGCCGTACGATTCTGGGCGAAATGGGAGCTGAGCAGCTGCTTGGTATGGGGGATATGCTCTACATGGCGGGCGGTTCAAAGATCACCCGCTGCCATGGGCCTTTTGTAAGCGACACCGAAGTTGAAGAAGTTGTCAGCCATTTGAAATCTTTCGGCCCGCCCGATTATAAAAGTGGTGTCGTTGAAGGGCCAGATGACGATAAATCTGACTCAATTGACCTTGTGCTGGGGTTGACCGGGGCATCTGAAGGCGAAGATGTGCTCTATGATCAAGCCGTGGCCATCGTTTTGCAGGATCGCAAATGCTCGACCAGCTACATCCAAAGAAAGCTTGCCATAGGGTATAATAAGGCGGCCCGCTTGGTTGAGCAAATGGAAGAGGAAGGCCTTGTTAGCCCTGCAAACCATGTTGGAAAGCGTGATATTTTGGTGCCAGAGCAACCGTAACCCTGCGCGAGAGGTCACAAAATTGCGACTTTCGCTGGCGGTGGCTTCTGGGATGACTAGACTGCATATATGAAACGTATATTTTCAATTTCGCTTGGTATTTTTTTTGGGTTAGCCGGCGTTGGTCATGCAGAAAAAGCCTCTTTGGCGGATATTTCCGCGCATCTAAATAGCTTGCGCAGCATTCAGGCGACGTTTGTTCAAATTGGCGCTGACGGATCCTCTGCGCAGGGACAGTTTTTTATGAAGCGTCCGGGGCGCTTACGCTTTGAATATCAAATCCCATCGGAAGTATTGGTGCTGGTCTCTGCCGGACAAATGGCGATTTTTGATCCTAAAGGCGATGGTGAGCCAACCAGTTTCACAACATCTGGAACGCCGCTTTCCCTGATTTTGCAGGATAGGATTGATCTTCAAAAATCTGCTTTGATTACGGATCATCGTTATGACGGAAAGCGAACTTCGTTGTCCTTGCAGCATCCGCAACATCCCGAGCGCGGTGAAATCACGCTTGTGTTGCGGCATAACCCATTAGAGTTGGCGCAATGGATTATTGAAACGCCTGAAGGCGATCAAACGTTACTTGCGCTTGAGGATTTACAAAAAGGCGTCTCACTTAAAGATTCGATGTTCAATATTTTGCTGAATATTGAGAAGCGCAAGCTGCGTTAAAGCCGCCCGCAGCGTGACAATTGCCGCTTATACATATCTGAGCGATTGGCCACTTTGCCGGCAATATTGATCAACCATTTTTTGCGCTTATAGCTGCCGCGCGCAAACCCGGTTTGCCCCTCATGATAGGCGAGATATTGATTGCGTGTATCGGCCAGCGAGATCCCGTTGCGCCGCTTTGTTTTGGTCATATACCAGCCCATAAAATCCGATGCGTCACGAATATTGCTGCGGCGGGCTAAGATCCGGCCGGTATCATCCTTATATTCGCTCCAAGTGCCATCCAGGGCTTGCGCATAGCCATATGCCGAACTTTGGCGGCCATTTGGAATGAAGCCCAGAATATATTTTCGCGGCGTTTTTGCCTTACTTTTGAAACGGCTTTCTTGATGGATGATCGCCATTTGAACGTTAACGGGCACGCCCCAACGGCGCTTGGTTGCCTTGAAGGCGCGGGCAAACTGCGGTTTTTGGTCAAGAATAGAGCAGGCATTGTCAAGGTTGCCCGTTACATCGCCGGTGCTAAAGATGCTGCAGGATCCCAGCGTAAAAACCAGGCATAATATAATGATCGTTCTGCTCATGGTCATTTCAACTTTGTTTTTTTATAGGTTATCAAGTTTCGGATGATTTCAAAAGGCCAAACCGTTAGCGCAAAAGCATTATTATGCCTCTATTTGATACATTTAAACTGCGTCATGTTTGGCAGAGCTGGCCTGAAAAAGATCTCAGTGCTTTGGCAATCGTGAAAGCCGCTTGGATCGAAGCGCGGGCAAATTTACCTCTGGGCACTTGAAGCCGGATCGCGCAACGCGTAGGATGGCTACCTGATGTATTTGAAAAATGCTAAATATCGCCTCGGGCAAGTTGTTTGTCATAAAAAACACCCTTTTAGAGGGGTGATTTTTGATGTTGATCCAGAATTCAGCAATACGGATGAATGGTATGAGTCGATTCCAGAGGATCATCGCCCGGTCAAAGAGCAGCCCTATTATCATTTGCTTGCAGAAAACGATCACAGTTTCTACGTGGCCTATGTGTCAGAACAAAATCTCGTGGAAGACCCTTCGGGTGAACCCGTCGATCATCCCGATATTCCTGATCTCTTCGGTCCCTTCGAAAATGGCCAATATCCGCTGCATTTTCAACTGAATTGACCCGCCGCGCGAGCGGCTAGCATGCGGCGCCCCCCGCAGGATCAGCCTGGGCGTTAGTAACCCAGTGCGCAGCCATCTTTTCTAGGATCCGAGGCGCCCTCTAGCACACCGTTTTCATGCATCATAATCGCCTGAGCGCCGCCGATTGGTTCAATATCCTGCTCGATTTTATGGCCAATATCTGCTAGTTTTTGCACCTCTTTTGGATCATAGCTGCGCTCAACTTTCAAATGGCCCAATTCAGCAAAGCTGCGCGGTGCGTCTAGTGCCTCCTGCGGCGCCATACCGTAATCGAGCATATTCGTCAAAACGCGGGCATGGCCATTCGCTTGATATTGCCCCCCCATAACGCCAAAGGGCATCACAGGCTTTCCACCTTTGCACAGCATGCCGGGGATGATGGTATGCATCGGGCGGTGCCCGCCCCGCAATTCATTGGGATGCCCGGGAATAAGGTTAAATCCTGCTCCACGATTATGCATCAAAATCCCGAATTTATCGCTCGAAATGCCAGAACCAAATGTGTTGAAGATTGAGTAGATCAACGAAACCGACATTCGGTCTTTATCAACAACTGTAATGTAGACAGTGTCTTTATGAACCGTCTCGCTGATCGCTGTCACATCTTGAATTACGGCATTAGGATCGATTAAAGCAGCCAGTTTTTCCGCGGTTTCTGGTGCGAGCAAATGCGCGGTGGCATCGGTCATCCGCGCATCCGCAATAAAGCGGTTGCGCGCATCATAGGCCAATTTGGTGGCCTCGGCTTCGATATGCGCGCGCTCCGCGCTGAAGGGCGCCAGAGCGGCCAAATCAAAATGTGATAATATGTTTAACAGCAAAATGGCTGTGGCGCCCTGACCATTGGGTGGATGCTCAACCAAGTCCATTCCCTGATAGTGGCCCGAAATCGGATCCGTGTAAAACGCGATTTGGTCGCTGAAATCTTCTTTGGAATGTACCCCACCAAGCGCGGTCAACGTGTTTAAGATATCCTCTGCAACGGCGCCGTCATAAAAGCCGCTGCGGCCATTTTTTGCGATCGCGCGTAAAACTTCAGCTTGTTTTGGGAAGGCAATTTTTTGCCCTGCTTGAGGTGCTTTTCCCGAGAGTAAGTAATCTGCTTTAGCGCTGCCTTGCAGCACATCTACGCTGCCGGCCCAATCATAGGCAACCCGCGGGGCGACGGGAATGCCCGCTTCAGCATAGTGAATGCTTGGCGCCAGCAGCGCATCAAGGCCAAGTTTGCCCCAATCATTACTCAACGTACAAAAGGCATCCACGGCGCCGGGAATGGTTATCGCCTCCACGCCGCGCTGCGGGATCACCTTATGACCTTGGTCGCGCAGCAATTGGGCTTGCAGCGCCTGCGGTGATTTTCCCGATCCGTTCATTGCGCGAATCTCATCGCTGCCTGCGGGTGAAAAGAGAACAAAACAATCTCCGCCAAGCCCCGTCATCTGGGGCTCGCAAAGCCCCAGCAAGACGGCCCCTGCAATCGCCGCATCCATGGCATTGCCGCCACGCTGCAATATCTCGAGCGCGGTTTTCGCAGCCAAAGGATGTGATGTCGCACACATGCCGTTTTCTGCGTAAACTGCGGAACGACCGGGAAAATGGAAATCGCGCATGAGGTCACCTTGTTGTAAATTCATAACACTACTTAACGTGCTTGGCTTTTAAAACAACATGAAACCGCGCTATTTGGGTGCGGCGATGTCGCAGATGGGGCCTTTATGCTTAAGGCGCGTTGATGGGTAGGCAGAGGCGCAAAAGGTTTCGCCCGCTTTTATGACGATACTGGATCCTTGTACAAAGTTGGAGGATGATCATCCATCCATATCCGCTTTCAGAGGGGTTCAGCGGGTCTGTGCCCGAGGGCATTTTTGGGGGGGGATACGCGCAACCTGTATCGATCAGTATGATTTCAATGCAGTTTTGACAGCTGAGATGCCGCACCCTGAGTTGACCGGAGCTTTTAAAATTTACGCCATGTTGAATGCTGTTGTTTAAAACCTCTGCGACGACCAACGATATCGGGAAAAATGCAAATGCCGCGCCTTGCGCTGCGCCCACCTCTTCGGCCATTCTTTCTAATATATCCCGGACCGGCCAAAACCCTTGCGTTTGATCAAAGGAAAAGTTGATGCGGATATTCAATCCTCATCTGCCTTGAAAGCGGGCGCCGCACTGGCCGCCTTCAGCGCGGCTTCAGCGGTGGCATAAATATCGAAGACCTCGTCCATACGGGTCAGTTTGAAGACTTTGGCCACCTGTGGGTGTAGGCTGCAAATGGTAAGTTTTGATGCGTTTTGCTGTGCTTTTTGTAGGCTGATAAGCGCGCCAAGCCCCGTAGAATCAATAAAATTTACCTGCTCTAAATCGATGATCTTTTGCTGCAGGCTTGGCGTAAGCGCCCGGCGCATCAGGTCCTTAAATTGAATCGCAGCGGCGGCATCAATCCGCTCTGCCTGCACTTTGAGATAAAGGCACCCGGGCTGATCAATAATTTTAAGTTGCATCGCTGACTTCTGTGTTATGCGCTGTGGTTACACTAGACGGCAAAGGTTACTTTTTTGTATGCCTGAAAAAAAAGCGAGAGAGTTGATGGAAAACGTGGTGATATGCGGCGCGGCCAGAACGCCAATTGGTGGGTTTCAAGGGGCGTTTGATGCTGTGCCCGCAGCAAGGCTGGGGGGGGCGGCGATAGAGGCGGCTTTACAGCAAACTTCTCTGAGTTCGGTCGATGAGGTTGTGATGGGCAATGTGCTTGGCGCGGGGCAGGGGCAAGCGCCGGCGCGACAAGCCAGTTTTCACGCCGGCCTTGGCGCGCAGGTGCCTGCAACAACGTTGAACAAAATGTGTGGTTCGGGGATGAAGGCAACGATGATCGGCTTTGACCAGATCGCGCTTGGCCAAACACAGGTGATGGCGGTTGGCGGGATGGAGAGCATGTCAAACGCCCCCTATCTATTGCCCAAGATGCGCGGCGGGGCCCGTTTGGGGCATAGCCAAGTGGCAGATCATATGTTTTTAGATGGGCTAGAGGATGCGTATGAGAATGGCCGCTTGATGGGCAGTTTTGCTGAAGATTGCGCCGAAAAATACCAATTCACGCGAGAAGCGCAGGATGATTATGCGTTGCGCTCGCTGATACGGGCGCGTGAGGCTCAAAGCTCCGGGGCCTTTGAGAATGAAATCACCCCATTCAATTTGGCGCGTAAAAAAGGCAATTATGCTGTGATGCAGGATGAACAGCCTTTAAACGCAAAGCCGGAAAAAATTCCGCATCTGAAACCCGCTTTTCGGGCAGATGGCAGTGTGACCGCGGCGAATGCCTCTTCTATTTCTGATGGGGCCGCAGCCCTGATTGTATCAAGCCAGACGCATATGCAGCAGGCGGGTCTGCCTTGCCGCGCGCGCATTTTGGGCCATGCCAGCCACGCGCAAGAGCCTGCATGGTTTTCGACCGCGCCAATTTTTGCAACGCGTAAATTATTAGACCGTTTGAACTGGCGGGTGGAAGATGTAGATTTATGGGAGGTCAATGAAGCCTTTGCGGTTGTTCCAATGGCCTTCATGAACGAGCTGGATATTTCTGGCGATATCATCAACGTTCATGGTGGAGCCTGTGCGCTAGGACACCCAATTGGGGCTTCAGGCGCGCGGATTATTGTGACGTTGCTGCATGCAATGGAGCGGCGTGACGTGAAGCGGGGCATTGCTGCTGTGTGTATCGGCGGCGGCGAGGGCACTGCCATTGCACTTGAGCGGCCATAACCTGCCAGGGCTGTGCTTACGGGCTGTTCACAGGCAGTCGCCTTTTTAAATGGGTCTTTATGAAGGCAGCTGGCTGCGGTCGGCGCTGTCTTGGCGGGCGGCTTCATAGGCCAGAAGCGCGCGTTTGACTGGCAAGCCCCAATGATATCCGCCCAAAGCACCTGTTTTGCGCAGCGCCCGATGGCAGGGGATCAACCAGCTTATCGGATTGCGGCCGACCGCGGTGCCAACCGCCCGAACGGCTTTGGGGGCTTGGATCGCGCGAGCAATATCGGAATAAGTTGAAACATGCCCCGAGGGGATCTGCAGCAGCGCCTGCCACACTTTGATTTGAAACGGGGCCCCGATTAAGTGCAGCTTGGCGCTGCTTTTGGGTTTGAACAGATTCTCAACTGCGCTTGAAAGCCCCGTTTGTTCTGGCCTTAGAGCAGCCATTGGCCAGCGCGTGGCCATATCCTGAAATGCAGCCTCTCGACCAATATCAGCGGCGAATGCAAGGCCGCAGACCCCCCGGTTTGTGCGCATCACCAACGTCTCACCAAACGGAGATTCAGTCCAACCATAAGTAATCTCCAAAGTGGCGCCGGCTGCAGCAAATTCGCCCGGGGTCATGGCTTCCCAGCGGATAAAAAGATCGTGCAACCGGCTGGTGCCGGATAATCCTGTTATGAGGCTGGTTTCCAGTAGATTGTGGCGCGTTGCCAGCAAGTGTTTGGAATGTTCCAGCGTTAGATATTCCTGATACTTCTTGGGCGAAACGCCCACCCATTCTGAAAATAATCGCTGAAAATGCGCTGGGCTTAATTGCAGCCGGCGCGCCAATTCCGTCAGGTTCAACGGGTGATCGGCCGCGTCTATTTCGGTTAACGCCCGTTCTATCACGCGATACGAATAGGCTGTAGACTCTTTATTCATGCGGCACCTTGTCACTATGTGCCCTCAGAGTAGAAATCTTCGGGCCTGAAAGCGACCCGTTTCTTGCTTAAAATGCTGCAAAGCTCTTGTGAGCCGGGCGAGAAAACGGCATATGCCTTCGATATGGTAAAGCAGCTTGATTATAAAACCATTCGGAAAATTTTTCAGCGGTTTCAAGCGGCTGATGCCGCGCCTGTGGGCGAGCTTGATCATGTAAATGTCTACACGCTTGTGGTCGCTGTGGCGCTGAGCGCGCAATCCACCGATGCGGGCGTCAACAAAGCTACGCGGGCATTGTTTAAAATTGCTGACACGCCGCAGAAAATGCTGGAATTGGGGGAGGCGGGGCTGATTGAGCATATCAAAACCATTGGCCTCTATCGCAATAAGGCCAAGAATGTGATCAAACTGAGCCGGATATTGGTTGAGGAGTATGACGGCGAGGTGCCCAATTCACGTGCGGCCCTGCAATCTTTGCCGGGCGTCGGGCGTAAAACGGCGAATGTGGTTTTAAACATGTGGTGGCGGCATCCGGCGCAGGCCGTTGATACGCATATATTCCGAGTCGGAAATCGAACAAAAATTGCGCCTGGGAAAACCGTTGAGGATGTCGAGCGGGCGGTGGAAGATCATATTCCCGCTGATTTCCAATTGCACGCGCATCATTGGATGATTTTACACGGCCGGTATCATTGCAAAGCGCGTAAACCCTTATGCGCAACCTGTTTGATCCGCGACCTATGCGCCTATGAAGATAAAGATCTATAATGCTGAAGGAGCAGTTTTTGTGAAAAAATACAAAGTTGTGGGTATTGGTAATGCCGTGGTTGATGTGATCAGCCAATCAAGTGATACGTTTCTTCAGCGGATGGGCATTGAAAAAGGCATCATGCAACTGATCGAAAAAGAGCGCGCGGAAGCGCTGTATGATGCAATGGAAAACCGCGTTCAAGCGGCGGGCGGCGCGGTTGCGAATACGTTGGCAGGTTTGGGCGCACTGGGCCTTGAAACGGCGTTTGTGGGGCGCGTCAGAGACGATGCGCTGGGGCAGTTTTACGCGCAAGCCATGCAGGAAGGTGGAACCGATTTTGTGAACCCGCCAGTTCAGGATGCGCATTTACCAACCTCACGTTCGATGATCTTCACCTCTGCCGATGGGGAACGCTCGATGAACACCTATTTGGGAATTTCGGCGGAGCTGGGCCCCGAAGATGTCTCGAGCAGCGTGGCAAAAGAGGCTGAATATGTATTCTTGGAAGGTTATCTATTCGATAAGGATAAGGGCAAACAAGCCTTTGTCGAGCTGTCGCGGGCTTGCCGTTCAGCCGGTGGCAAGGCCGGAATCGCGATTTCCGATCCCTTCTGCGTTGAACGGCACCGCGCGGATTTTCTGAATTTGATCGAGCATGAGTTGGATTACGTGATCGGCAATGACGCTGAAATTAAATCTTTGTTTGAAACCGATGATCTTGAAACGGCGCTGGCGAAAACCGCAGAGATTTGCGAATTGGTGGTCTGCACCAGAGGCGGTGAGGGCGTGAGCGTGATCGCCAAGGGGGCGCGCGTGGACGTGCCGGTTGATGAAATCACCCCGGTGGATGCGACGGGCGCGGGCGATCAATTCGCTGCTGGATTTTTATATGGCTTGGTGACCAAGCAGCCCATTGAGATTTGTTGTAAAATGGGATGCATCGCGGCGGGCGAGGTTATTCGCCATATTGGCGCCCGGCCCGAAACCTCGGTGCGCGGTTTGTTTGAGGCGGCAGCGCTGTTGTAAGCTTACCCCGGGTTTTCCAAGAGGGCGGTATGCAGGTTGTCCAAATGTATTTCGCGCTCTGGATTTGCGTTTTTGGGATCGTTTAATCGATAACCAAAAAGCTCAAAATCCTGCTGGTAAATGCCTTCCATCAGGAAAAGGGCTGTTTGATCAAAATAGGCCTCTAACGGGAGGTTTGAGCTGTCCGTTACCTTGTTAAACTGGGTGTGTGATACGTGTTGTGGCCGGTGGTTTGGTGAAAGGTGATCAAAAATATAATCCATGCCATGATCAAAATACTCAACCCAGATTATTTTATCAAAACGCCCGCCTTGCCGAATAAAATCACCAAGTTGCGCGGCCATTGGACGCCAGTGAATATCCAGCTGGGCCATGCTATCACTGCGGGCACAATCGTGAACAAAGACTAAGAAGCGACGAAAGGCGTTGATCCGCGCCTCGGGATCGCCATAAAATGCAGGCTCTATCATATTTGGATCAAGACCATAGGCTTGGCTTAAGATCTCATGGATCTTGTGACTGTAAAACATACCATCATGCTGCGGGCTACAAATTTTGTCTAAAAACGCGGAAACGATGCGCGCATAGGGATTTCTAACGCAGCTGAATGTGAAGGTTGTTCGCGCCGTCACATGCGCCATCAATATTTTGCGGCTGGTGTCAAAATCCCATTTATGAAGACCGGTTTTCAGATTGTGAAATTCACCCTTGAAAAAGTGACCATGGTCCGAAAAATATAACAATTGCCCGATGCTGGAACAGGCGCATTTGGGCAGCGAGCGGTATAAAACTGTTTCGCTTTTCGGCATCCAAAGCCCTGGTAAATCCATCTCTAAAATCTCAATATAAAAATTAAACGGTGGCTCAAAAAATTATAGCAACAGGCTAGCATAGTTTACGCTGCGCGCGATATTTTTTGTTGTAGCCCCCCGAGCCTGCCGGGTTTTTCTTTGAAAGAGCCCGTTTAACGCTTTTGCGCTTTTGCGCATCCTGTTAGGATTTGCCCAGAGTTTGAGAGTGAAGCCATGGGGGTGAAATGGGCTATACATACGATCCGGATAATATTTTTGCAAAAATTTTAAGGGGTGAAATCCCAAACAAGACGGTGTTGGAGACCGAGCATAGCTTGGCGTTTGAAGATATTCAGCCCCAAGCACCGGTGCATGTGCTGATTATTCCCAAAGGCCCCTATGTGAGTTTTGATCATTTTTCCGCGGCGGCCAGCGCCGATGAGATCGTTGATTTCACGCGCGCCATTGCAGCGGTGTGCAAGCAAATGGGGGTGGATGTGCCAAGCGGCGGTGGCTTTCGGGCGATCTCCAACGCCGGTGCAGACGGGGTGCAGGAAGTGCCGCATTTGCATCTGCATATTTTGGGCGGGCGTGGCTTGGGACGGATGCTTTCAACGGTTTAGGCTGAAAATATTCTTGTTTAAGCCGATTTGGTCAACTCTAAAAATACGTCTTCAAGATCGGCTTGCGAGGTTTTGACATCGCGAATGGCGATTTGATTTTGGCGTAGCATTTGAAACACCTCTTCGGCTGAGGTTTTCGTGGCGCTGTAGCGAATATTCAAAGACCCATCCTTATTCAGGCTACTGGTCATATCCGGGTGGGTTGGAAGCGTTTGAACCGGCTCTTCAGGCTGAATATGCATGGTTTTTCCATCAAGCTGCGCCAGCAGATTTGGGGTGCTGTCTTGTGCGATCAATTTTCCATGGTTCATAATTGCAATCTGATCACACATTTTTTCGGCTTCTTCCAAATAATGCGTGGTTAGAATGATCGTCATGCCGGTTTCTTGGTTCAACCGGCGAACATTGTCCCAAAGCGTTTGCCGCAATTCGATATCAACGCCGGCTGTGGGTTCATCCAGAACCAATATTTGCGGGCTATGCACCAAGGCTTTTGCCAAAAGTAGGCGCCGGCGCATACCACCGGATAAAGACCGCGAATAGGCATCGGCTTTTTCGCTAAGGCCGACCATTGCAAGAATGTCTTCGCTACGACGTTGCGATTTTGGAATTCCGTAAAGTCCGGCTTGCACATCCAACGCGGCGCGCGGCGTAAAAAAAGGATCAAGGTTCAGCTCTTGGGGCATAACGCCGATCGCCGCGCGTGATTGCCTTGGGTTCTTGTCTTGGTCAAACCCCCAAATTTTTACCTGTCCCGTGGTTTTCCGCACAAGACCGGCCAGAATGTTGATTAAGGTCGACTTGCCCGCTCCGTTCGGGCCCAGCAACCCGAAAACGGATCCCGCCGGGATTGATAAGTCTAAATCATAGAGGGCTTGCCGAGCAGGTTGGCTCTTATAAGCGTTATAAATTTTTGACAGCCCAGAAATTTCCACTGCTGTATGTGGTAACATGCTCTTGACCCTTTGATCCCTGATCGCTCATAAGGCAGGTAGCCTAAGCGCGAAAAAAAGGGAATGGGAAATGACAACAGACGCACCAGAAACCAGAGTGGTAGATCAGTTTCGCATCGCCTGTGATGGCGGTGGAGGGGCGCTTGGCCATCCGCGTGTTTGGCTGCAGATACCAAAAGAAACCGGATGGGTAGAGTGCCCCTATTGCGATTGTAAAATTATACATCGCGATTTTGCAGAGGCGGTGCTGGGTTAAGGTGCGCCGTTGGCCGCCCAGCGGTCGCGAAGGTGGGGGCTGAGGGATCACTCCAAAAGAAGCGCGGCGCGCGTTCTGCGTCTTTGGTGTTTTTAACGCCAGACATGTTTTTCAAAGAAATTCCGCTTGGTTTTACCCGCTTCCAAATTGTGCGACAGCGCCATCCTGCAAGCGACTATGCCCAAAAGGCAATGGCGCAGGCTTTTGCAAACCAAACAAACTGAGGCTGGCCCGCGCCGGGCATTATCACGGGCAAAGCCGACCAGCCCAAAATGCAACTTCATTGTTTCAAATCTGCAATATATTTGCGTCCACGAGCGGCGCGAAGGAAGCCGGTCGTTTTGGCTTTGCCACTGGGGGTTCGGATAAAATAGTGCGAAGGTTCTCGTTTGCGGCGCCCCGCCCTGGCTTGCAGGTTTGCCTCTGCTATCCGGTGGGCCTGCGCGGTTGTTCATCTGCGCGAAGGCATAGTGGGCAGCAATGTTGAAAGGATCACAAAGATGATGGTCAAGCTGCCTTTGCTCATGTAATCCTCTTGTAAAAATATTTGTTCAAAAAGGAAAACCCAGCATGAATTTTGGCAAAGGGCACCATTTGCACTTGATCGATGGCTCGGCTTTCATCTTTCGCGCCTATCACGCTTTGCCACCTTTAACCCGCAATTCAGATGGATTGCCTGTGGGCGCGGTGAGCGGGTTTTGCAACATGCTGCAGCGCTATGTCGAAAGCAATACTGGCCCCGATGCGCCCACCCATGTTGCGGTGATTTTTGACAAAGGCAGCCATACGTTTCGCAATGATCTTTATGATCAATATAAAGCCAATCGCGATGAAATGCCCGAAGATCTGCGCCCGCAAATGCCCCTGACGCGCGCTGCAACGCGCGCGTTCAATATCGCCTGCGAAGAGGTCGAAGGCTATGAGGCCGATGATATCATCGCAACCTTATCGGTTCAGGCGCGCGATGCAGGTGGACGGGTGACGATTATCAGCTCAGACAAAGACCTTATGCAGCTTGTTGGGGGCGGCGTTGATATGTTTGATGCGATGAAAAACCGCCATATTGACCGCGATGGCGTGTTCGAAAAATTTGGTGTTTTCCCCGAGCGGGTTGTGGATGTGCAGGCTTTGGCCGGAGATAGCGTGGATAATATTCCCGGCGCGCCAGGTATTGGGGTGAAAACAGCCGCGCTTTTGATCAATGAATATGGGGATCTTGAAACGCTGTTAGAGCGGGCTGAAGAGATCAAACAGCCCAAACGCCGCGCAACCTTGATCGATCATGCCGCGCAAATTCGCCTATCACGTCAATTGGTCGAGCTGGATTGCGCCACGCCGCTAGACTTCACGCTGGAGGATTTAGAAGTGCGCGCGCCCGAGCCCGAAACCCTATTGGGTTTTCTGGCGGAAATGGAATTTCGCACATTAACGGCGCGTATCGCCAGCAAGCTGGGCGCGGAACCGCCCCAAATTGCCACCGCCGCTGCGCTTGAAACGCCCGCGCTTATCGAACAGCCGGCCTTTGATCGTAGCGCTTATTGCGCGCTACATGATCTTGCATCTTTGCACGCGTGGATCGATAAAATCCGCCAGCGTGGCTATGTGGCCATCGATACGGAAACCACGTCTCTGGATGAAATGCGCGCTGAGCTGGTGGGGATTTCTTTGGCGGTCGCGCCGGGTGAGGCCTGTTATATTCCGATATCGCATAAAGAAGGCAGCAGCGATGATTTATTCGGATCATCAAAATTAGCTGCGGGCCAAATGAAGATGGATCAGGTGATTGGGCTTTTGCAACCCATCTTGGAAGATCCGGCGATCCTGAAAATTGGCCAAAATATGAAATATGATGCCAAAATTCTTGAGCGGCAGGGCATTCGCATCGCGCCGATCGACGATACCATGCTGTTATCCTATGCACTGCATGCGGGCTTGCATAATCACGGCATGGACAGTCTATCGCAGCGCTATTTGGATCACACGCCTATTCCGATCAAACCACTTTTGGGAAGTGGGAAATCAGCGGTTACCTTTGATCTTGTGCCGATTGAAGAGGCCACACCCTATGCTGCTGAGGACGCTGATATCACGCTGCGCCTTTGGCAGCTTTTGAAGCCCAAATTGCATCTTCAGAAAGTGACTCGCGTTTATGAGGGGCTTGAGCGGCCTTTGATACCAGTTTTGGCCCAGATGGAGATGACCGGGATCAAAGTGGATCGCGATACGCTGTCTCGCATGTCCAACGCCTTTGCACAGAAAATGGCGGGTCTTGAGGCTGAAATTCACGATATGGCGGGGGAAAGCTTTAATGTGGGCAGTCCAAAGCAACTGGGCGAGATTATGTTTGACAAGCTGGGCTATGAGGGGGGCAAGAAAGGTAAAACGGGGGCTTACGCCACTGGAGCGGATATTTTGGAAGATTTGGCCACCATACATGACTTGCCCAAGCGCGTGCTGGATTGGCGTCAATTGAGCAAGCTCAAATCCACCTATACCGATGCGCTGCAAGATCATATCCACCCCGAAACGGGCCGCGTGCATACCTCTTACTCAATCGCTGGGGCCAATACCGGTCGTTTGGCCTCTACCGACCCGAATTTGCAGAATATCCCGGTGCGCAGTGAGGATGGTCGACGCATTCGCGAAGCCTTTATTCCCGAAGAGGGCAAGGTTTTGGTGAGCCTGGATTACAGCCAAATCGAATTGCGCATTCTGGCGCATGTCGCGGGCATTGATAGTCTGAAGCAAGC